>Ga0114932_10001944_pt1 | contig 22667 bp, 21 predicted proteins | sample 2SBtaG_2_FD_87286 | JGI IMG/M metagenome (GOLD analysis project Ga0114932, IMG submission 87286) | Deep subsurface microbial communities from Kolumbo volcano to uncover new lineages of life (NeLLi) - 2SBTROV12_ACTIVE470 metaG | ecosystem: Environmental > Aquatic > Marine > Volcanic ...
AAATTCGTTTTGATGTTGTGCACGTGTTTTGGTTGGTTTGGTCACTTACCTAGACAACGACACAACATTTTTTGCTTCATTGATTATCAAATATTTTTCAATAGCACAACGCGTTATATAATAGTTCGATAACTTTTTAAAGAGCTGCCAGGCTCCACCTTCTCTCTCCCTATTATAGTCCTGCAATCGATCAGAAATGAAAAATTCAACATTTATATTGAGTCCTTTTTAACCTTAGACAATCTGGTAGTAATTATTATACCATTCTACAAATTTCTTGACACCGAACCTTGTTTCTGTAGAAGGTTTATATGAAACAGTTTCGAATAAATCTGCTACGTCAGCATATGTGTTCGCAACATCGCCAGGTTGCATTGGCAAATATTTAATTTTTGCCTTCCTGTTTAATTCGCTTTCTATTAAGGATATAAAATGCTGCAAATCAACTGGTGAATTGTTTCCAATATTGTATACTCGATAAGGAGCTGAAGACTTTTCTGGACTCAATATCGAAAGATCTGAAACAAATGGAATTTTATCCTTTAATCTAATTAATGTTTCGATAATATCATCAATATAGGTAAAGTCTCTACTCATTTGGCCATGATTATATACCTCAATTTCTGTTCCTTCTATTATTTTTTTTGTGAACATAAATAAAGCCATATCTGGCCTACCCCAAGGTCCATATACTGTGAAGAAGCGTAACCCTGTGGTAGGTAGATTATAAAGATGGCTATATACATGGGCCATTAATTCATTACTTTTTTTGGTGGCTGCATATAGAGAAATAGGATGATCAACATTATCTTTTGTTGAGAAAGGAATTTTAGTATTTAAGCCATAGACACTAGAACTGCTTGCATACAACAAATGTCGTACAGGATAATGTCTACAAGCTTCTAGTATATTTAAAAAAGCAGAAATATTGCTGTCGATATACGCATATGGATTTGTCAAGCTATATCTTACACCTGCTTGCGCAGCCAGATTATACACAATATCAAACTTATATTCATCGAAACATCTGAATAATTTTTTTTTGTTATTCAAATCGATTTTTATGAAAAATAAATTATCGAAAATATTGCTTTGAATAATATGTCCCTCTTTGATGCAATTTCGATCAAAACCAAGTATTTTTATTCTATCATATTTCAAATTCAAGTCGTAATAATCATTGATTATATCAATGCCATAAATTTTATTGTTATTATCTTTTTGTAGCTGACTTATCAAATGAAAGCCAATAAAGCCAGCTGCTCCAGTCACTAAAATATTCATAAATAATTATTATCAATTGAGTTAAAAAGGCACTTGTCAATAACTTCTTTAAATTCTAGAGTTTGCTTTTTTAAAGCAAACTCTTTTGCCCTTCCCGTTGCTTTTTGGATATAATTATCCATTAGCGAACTATCAGACAAAACTAGAAGCATTGCTTTAGTTAAAGCTTCTTGATCGTCAAGTCCAACCAATAAACCATATTTTGCTTTTTCCATGCCATTTTTCAAAGAAACTTTGAAATCTGTTTCTGGAGAAAGAATCTCTCTTGGGCCTGAACTACAATCAGTGGAAATCACGGGTATTCCGCATGTCAGCGCTTCAAGGACAACATTTGGGAACCCCTCATATTTGGAAGTAAGAACAAAACAGTTTGCCTTTTTCAAAAACATATATGGATTAGTTTGAAACGGATAAATAGACACTTTTGACTCTATCTCTAATTCCTTAATTGTTCCTATTAATTTATCCTTATCGGGGCCTTCTCCAATTATTAAAAGCCTACACTTTGTTTCTTTAATTTTTGAAAAAGCATTTATTAAAAAGGCTTGATTTTTTTGGTCTGTCAGTCTTCCAATATTAATAAAAGTAAATGTATCATTATCGTTATTATCCATTAAGCTATCCCCTTTTGTTGACTTTTGAAGTATATTGTCAATATCAACTGGATTATATATAACAGTCATTTTATTTTTTAAACGGAAAAAATGCTCTAACTCATACTTAATTCTTAATGAATTAGGTATAATTATATCAGCATATTTATATAATCGCTTAATTAATGAACTGACAATTAAGCCACTAAAGCTTTTTGAGTATAAAGTATAGGAAGAAACTCTTTCACTTATAATTAGGGGTGGTTTCAAGCCAATCTTTTTTGAATAAGATGCAATTAAATTCGGGCGAATGAGAAAAGAAATAACTACGTTTAATTCGAGCTTATTACTTATAAGTTTGAGCTTATATGCCCAATATGGAATAAGAAGTATTTTAAAAATATCGGGGACTTTCTTCTCATCGTATAAAAGATGCCTATGTACAGAAGGATGAAGCTTGTATGCGTAGCTATCGTCAAAAACAATAAGATGAATTTCATAATATGGAATCAACTCGTCAATTAAATATTTGATATTTTTTTCTGCTCCGCCACCGCCGAACGAGTTTACAAAAAAAGCTATTTTTTTCACGATCCTATCTATTACAAATATTGAAGCTTAATGATAACTAATCTAAACAAATTTTATATTTAAATGCTCATTTATAAACGAGCATCAACAGACGATTTCGGCAACACGGATTTTAAGTCGTATATAATGGAATTTTGTTTTCTTAATTTTTTGAAATCTAGATTAATAAATTGATTATGTCCAACAGCTAGAATCAAAATATCAAATTTTCTATTTTCAATAGCTTTATATTCATTTACAATATCTAAATCGTACTCCATTTTTGCCTCTTTTGAATCAACCCAAGGATCCCAAACTGTTACACTTTCGCTAAATTGAGCTAATTCTTTCACGATCCCTACAACCTTAGTATTGCGTATATCCGGACAGTTTTCTTTAAACGTAAATCCTAAAATAAGTACGTCAGATTTTTTAATCTCAATTTCTCTTTTAATCATCATTTTTATAACCTCATTAGCTACATGTAAAGGCATGCTATCATTTACTCTTCTCCCTGAAAGAATAATCTCAGGGTGATATCCCATTTCTTGAGCTTTCTGAGCCAAATAATATGGATCAACACCTATACAGTGACCTCCAACTAAACCTGGTTGAAATTTCAGAAAATTCCACTTTGTTCCTGCTGCTGCTAATACTTCTGATGTGTCAATCCCTAAAAGAGAAAATATTTTCGCTAATTCATTTACAAAAGCAATGTTTATGTCTCTTTGAGAATTTTCAATAACTTTTGCTGCTTCAGCCACTTTTATTGAACTTGCTTTATATGTACCAGCAGTGATAATTGATTTGTACAGATTATCAATTGTGTTAGCACTTTGGGGAGTTGACCCAGATGTAATTTTAAGAATTTTAGTAAGCGTATGTGTCTTGTCTCCCGGGTTAATTCTTTCTGGTGAATACCCAACAAAAAAATCTTTATTAAATTTTAATCCTGATTTTTTTTCTATTACAGGCACACATTCCTCTTCTGTTACTCCTGGATAAACCGTTGATTCAAAGATTACAATATTTTCTTTTTTAATTACTTTACCTACACTTTCACAAGCTTTATATAAAGGTTGCAAATCAGGTTGATTATATTTATTTATTGGTGTTGGAACTGTAATTATATACACATTACAATCCAACATATCATTGATGTTCGTTGAGCAATACAACCCAATTTCTCGATCAATGCCTATTAAGCTCTCCTTTATCACAGAGTTTAATACACTGGAATCGATCTCAAGAGTATTATCAATATAGTTAGAAATTTCGTTCACTCTTTTTTCATTGATGTCGAAGCCAACTGTAAAGTATTTTTTTCCGAATTCCACAGCTAACGGTAACCCTACGTATCCTAAACCGATTATTGCAATTTTATGTTCATTGCTATTCATAAAATCTTTCTGTTGTTTTAATTTTACATAATTGTTTTATTGCTACATAATATTCGAATCACCTGTAGATTTTTGTGAAGCCTTGTCATTTTTATAGCCTTTGACCTCCTCCTGTAAGTACCCCTTTTTGTAAGTACCCCTATTCTCAAACAGCTTTTTTTAGAGGATGATCATTTTGACCTCCTCCCATATTTCGTAGCATCCTGAATTATAGTAACGAGGCAATTTTTTAAAAGGTTCATTTTCCATTCATAAGGGGTAAGATTTCCCAAGGATTCGTGTGGTCTTCTTACGTTGTATTCCTCCATCCATTCCTGTGTTAGTTGTCTTACCTGGTACAGATCAAAGAACATGTATGCATCCAAAACAGCTTCCCGGTAAAGGCGGTTAAATCGTTTCTAAACGATATCATTTTGCAACGAGGTAAACCCCAACAGATCCGAGTAGATAATGGCCCGGAGTTCACAAGCAAAGTGTTTACTACATGGTGTACTGGTCAATCGATCATCATAAAGCATATCCAACCTGGAAGATCCATGCAAAACGCCTACATCAAGCGGCTGAATAGGACCTATCGCGAAGATGTGCTTGATGTCTGCTTGTTCGAATCGCTGGAAGAAGTGCGGATTTTAAGCGATGAATGGCAATACAACAACTATTTATTACCGCACGAGCGTTGGGCAACAAACCACCTGCTATGATCGGAAAGAGCCTGCCGGCAGCCCATCAGCTAAATCAAATGATTGAACATGACTAGCATCGCATAAATCAGCAGCAGTGCTTACAATCAAATGTTTTAGCCGATAAAATATCAAAAAGTCTAAATTAACTATGTCCTAAAAATGATAAGGCTTCATCATCTTCATTTCAATTTTATTAATTTAAATTAAAGGCAAAACTTTCCTGATTCGAATTTACCTGTTTTCTTATTCTCAACTAGTAGGTAGAATAATAATTTGAATTATTTGACAATGCTGCTTTTAAATTGGTAATACAAGACTTTTGTTACAGACTTAAGCATACCAATGCGATAATACAGCAAATAATTTACAAAATTAACTTGCATATCATATAAGAAGACATTTCTTATTCTTCGTAGATTCTTTTTGCTTGGGATTGACAAGCGATCATCTCCCATATCATCATAAAGTCTAACTACAGCAGAGGACATGAATAATTCTCCTGCCTCCTTTGCTATCAAATTCCATGTAATGCCTTCACCGCCATTTATTTTCTCAGAAAATTGAACTTTCATGAATGATGACTTTTCAACGATTGGTAAGTATTCACCAAGATATTTTCCTCGAAAATACTCAAGGAATGAAACAAAACCATTGTAATTCGGTTTTTTTGCCAACCTTTCTCCATTGGATAAACTAATACAAGAGAACATTGCGAGTGATGGGTACCCTTCATCAATAATTATCTTGTAAATTATCTGAAGTGAGTTTTCTGAAACAAATAAATCATCAGAATCTAGAAAAACAAGGTATTTCCCCTTTGCATATTTTGCACCTAAATTTTTCGCATAGTTTGCTCCACAATTAATCTCATAAAAATAATATAAAACGTTTGACAAGGATAAAAGGGGTTTAAGTCGTTCCTTTGTATTGTCTGTTGAGCCATCATCTACAATTATAACTTCAAAATCTTTAAATGATTGTTTTAAAATTGACTCTAAGGTTCGACAAATTGTATGGGCTCTGTTGTAAGAAGGAATTACTATACTGAAAAAAAAGTCTCGTCTCATATTAAATCTAAAAGCGTAAATTAAATAAGACTATAATGGTTGTATTTTAATTTCACATGATTAATTTTAGCTTGTTACCCTTTCGTATTCATCCCTAGCTATCCTCAAAACTAAAGCCAACCAAGTCCAGAATATAAAGCTTGAAAAAAGTGCATGTGTTGCTGTACTCACAATAAAGAGAGAAAAAATAACAAAATAGATTTTTGTTTTAGGTATCCCTATAAAATAAGTAAGATAGAACAATACAGAACCAACTATACCAAAATTGTTTACAATAAGAGAAAAAAGATTAGCCCCTCCATATTTTATACTACTAGTAAAACCTTGACCAAACACATTTTCATATTGTATTTCATCCCCTCCGAATGGTGACGTACCTATTCTTCCTGCCACCGAATTATCTTTATTTGTAGCAATCCTATCTAGTCTTTCCAGCACTGTATAATTTACTACTAGTTTAACTGAATCATTGACATTATACAGATAAATAACGACTCCGGTAAGAAAAAGCAACAGTAATACAAAATATGTTAACTTTTTTATCGAACCAGATACAATCAAATTATTTAGTACTAAGAACAAGAAGCCAAGCATCCCCCACATTGAAAGGCTCAACAACATGGTTAGCAACGAAAAAAAAAAGATGCGATCAATTCTAGGCAAGATTAAATACCTAAGCACAAGAAATAAGAATAAAACGAGACTGTAGTGAGCAGGTTCAAGGAACATTCCCGCTGGCCTGAACACAGATGACAAAAGGCGATTTTCAATATTCGGTACAAAATTGATTATAGTACCAGAAGCATAATAAACAACAAACTGAAGACCAAGGCAAAATCCATGAAAAATCAGGATAACATTAATAATATTAAGGATATTTTCAGAATTAAACTTGCTAAACGCGACAATAAAAAAAACAAAAAAACAAAGTGTATAACCTAAAATAGATTTTAGACCTGTAATATCAGGGATAGAGTCACCAGTAATATATCTTACAAGATTATTCGAGATAGAAAAAACCCACAGAAATAATAAAGTATAACCAAATAAAATAACTCCAGTTTTTTGACTAATAGCATTACCAGTCCTCGTAAGCCTTAAGATTAGTAATGTAACCCCTGCAAAATCAAATATTCTAACTCCAAAATAATAAAAGTCAAAGCATGAAATTATGACAAGTGCCAACCCCAGAATAAATTCGTTTTTCGCTTTTTTTTTAACAAGAATCACTTTATTGGATTAATAGTGAAGCCTTTGATCTTTATCAGAAATCTTCAGGTATTAGCTTCTACAAATAAACACTGCTATTTTTATTAATGTCGTACTTGCATGTATAGCAATCATAAACTACATTATAAAAGATTTACTTTTAATAACTATTCTATAAATAACGAATCGTTTGACTCGTTCTTTAAGACTCAATTTCAAAAAATTTGAAGGCAGTAAATCTTTGTTACTCAACAGATCTTTAGAGAAATGAGCTATTACATTTATATCTTGTAATGTGATATAATTAGAGTAGAAAGCCATCGAATCACCTCTGTTTTCAATTAATCGTATCGAATTCTTTGTTGGGTCATTTACTATGTTCTCCGCAGGCAACTTTGTAACTTCATCTTTAATGCCCAAGATATTCCTGAAGGAAACCAGATCATCGTACAACCAAAATCTTCTCATTCCTAGATATTCCTTATCTCTAAAACGCCTATATAATTTGGGATAATTTAACGAGTAAGACTTAATATTCTTAAATTTAAGATAATCTGAAACTTTTGCAAATGCTTCATACACATTCAAGTGATAGGCTTTAGAAGGTGGAAATTTGGGATGGTATACATATCCTCCATTAATATTATCGTCCACAAAGCTACTTTTGTTATTACTGTTCCCCCCTTGCATACCATTACTATGCACAGATGCTCCGTTAATTACGAATGGCCTCTCTGTATAAACGTACTCCTTCTCAAAGCACGCATTTGCAACTGCAGAACAGACATCAGGGTTGGAAGCAATAAAATAGTGTCCTCCAAAAATGTCCTTAATCCTATCAATGACAGAAGTATGAACAAAAGATGCATTAATAGTAGGCATTCGGTCAAACCCTATAGTCAGGTTATAAGCCGCTTTGAGAGCACTAGCCGAGTTAATCACAAATACGCGCTCACCTTTAGGGATAGATAAAAATCCATTTTTTGTCGTCTGATTAGGCCATGTGTACTGTATTAGAGAGCTCAGATAAATTTTTAATCTTGTTCTTTCTATTAATTGTGATACCCTTTGTAATGCATCAGGAGTAATTCCATTATCATCTCCCATAAAATGAACATATCCTGGTTCCTTCACTGATGAAAGAGCAAACTCCCAACTATATAGCATTGGCAACAATTTCTCCGAACGCTGATACCTGAGCCTTTTATCATTGAAAACTTGAGTAATTTGGGGTGTATTATCAGTTGAAGCATTATCTGACACAATTACTTCAACATTTTCATAATCTTGATTAAGGCAGGTCTGCACTGCATATCTCAAAGTATTGTATCTATTTCTGGTTGGGATAACTATATAGAACTTGGGGTTCATTTCAAAAAAAAGCTTTTTATTACAGATTTAAGGCGCACAATAAAATCAGTGAGCCTGACGGTAGCTAGTCCCTGGATAATTCTAGACTGTAAAAAAACAAAAAAACGGTTTAAGGAAGATACTTTGTTTACCCGCTTATACATGGCGTCACCTGATGCTGAACCAAATTTTAGGAAAACACGTTGAAATGAATTTTCATAGAAAAATCTATCAATATCCATCATTAGTGGCGCATTATGAAAATTACGTCTCAAGCTTACTTCAACAAATGCATATTCAAGGTTATTGATAAGATTTCCAAGAGATTTCAAGGCCTTAAGCTCTGCACCTTCAATATCAAATACTGCGAATTTTAAATTAGAAATAAACGTTTCGTCAAATCTATCTGTGAGTATCTTATCCAACCTTGAGCAATTAATTGCAACTTTTTTTTCAAAACTTAGCTCACTAAATGTTTCATACCAAGATTCAGTTGGCTCAAATATAGTAGATGATCCCGTGTTAGATGCGACTTTAAAACTCACCGTTTCTCCTTGTATATCTGATATCATTTCATTGAAAGCATAATGATTGCTTCTATTATTAATTTTTAGAATAAGCTCTTCGTAAAAAGGTGTATATCCTTCAACCCAAACAACATTCATAATCCCATACTCATCATACACATCAATTTCAGATCCAATATTAGCACCTACATGCAGACATCCATATTTAGGTACATTAAAATGGGTCAATAGCTTCCCAAAGGAAAAAGAAAAATATTCTTTTAAAGACTCTTTTATCTTTTTCATTAAAATGTTGTTTTCTTACTAATCCCCAAAAGGATGTATAATTTTTGTATATATCTTACAACAACATGCCTATATCTAGAAGGAATAATATAGATCAGGTTTTGCTTAATCGAACTTTTTTTATATTTCTCAAACTCTCGTTCAGTCATCATACGCCTATAACTGAAGTCAATGTCATATTCTCTGCTTTGTAACCAAGCTACTGCGTCACGTTTCCATATGCCTTTTTCTACACCATGTATATAGTCAAAAACATTAAATCTAGTGCAGTAAAATCCATCATATTCAACTGAACGAATAGAACCATTTAATTCAAATTCCCAAGGGGTCTCACCTTTTTTAAGCAATGATAAAAGTACATCTCTCTTCCATATAGTTGAGAAAATACTTACTCTATAAAAAGGAGATGTTGCGAAGATTTCACCATAATTTTCCTCTACCCATTTATCCGGTGGTGGATTCAAGCGTAATCTCACAAATGAAGCGCCTTTTTTGACCATAAAATTCATAGTTGCGTCAATAATTCTTTGGTCAACTTTCTTAGATAGAAAAACATCATCTAACCATAACATTACAAAATCGCTAGTAATAGAATCAAGGCATTTGGTTAGATTAGACGACCAATCAATATCTTCTCCAATTTTGATTGGTTTAATTCTTTCGTGTGAAAAATTTTTAAAATTTGTCATCAAATAAGTATCATAGCTGCAATCTGGCCAAAATTCTCCAAAAGAATCTGCCATTGGCAACCATGTATCGGAAAACTTATCACACGAACATACTATAATAGAAACCTTATCAACCTGCCGATTATTCATATTAAATTATAAATTTTTTCAATATATATAACTTTTATTTTCACATTATAATGAATAAAGCAATCCCAAATGCCAACCTCTTCAATATTTGAACCAATAACAAGCTTATAAACAGCGCAAAAAATCTATTGGCAATCCTGGATACTCTCGGAAACTAAATTGGTATAATAGAATCTAAAAAATAAGTGTTTTTGATAATACATGCAATAAATCAATTATTTTTTTTATAAAACTCCCTTATTGAAGCCGCTATATATTCGACTTCCTTATCGGCAAGCTGTACTGCAGATGGCAGCCATAAGCCCTTTGCACCGATCTCGTTTGATACAAGATGTTCTCCAGGAAGTTGGTACGCTTGCTGTTTGTTTATCGGAGGGTACATTACTCTTGTACCGATCCCTTTTTCTTTCAAATAATTCATTAATAGTTCTCTTTTCTCTACTTTAACATCATAGAACCACGGAGCAGTATTGATAATGTCCTGTGGGAACATTTGAATTTGCTTGCACTCTTCTAAATGCTTTGCATACAACTTGTATATCTCTTTCTTGCGCTGTACACGCCAAGGAAGTTTTTTCACCTGTTCAATACCTAAAATTGCCTGTAAGTCAGTAAATTTAAAATTGTATCCCACACTATCATGTATATCAAATCCTCCGCCGCTTCTCCCAAAGTCTTTTAATTTTCTTAACTTGTAGGCAATTACATCATCATTGGTTATTAACGCCCCGCCTTGCCCTGTTGAAATAATCTTCGGCGTTGAAAAGGAAAAACTTCCAATCAAACCAACTGTCCCCTGATGACGACCATCTGGATAGAACGACCCTAATGATTGTGCAGCATCTTCCAATAAAATTAAATTATATTTCTTAGCAAATTCCTCAAAAACTTGTATTGAAGCTAATGGATAACGCCCATTAGCTAGCACCAACATGATAGCTTTGGTCTTCAAAGTTATCGCCTTTTTAGCTAATTCAATACTCATGCATAATGTGTCTGGTTCTACATCGACAAAAATGGGTTTTGCTCCAATCATCCGAATAGAATTCGGAGTAGCTATCATTGTGTAATTGGGAACAATAACCTCATCACCAGCTTCAATACCCGCCGCTATGGCTGCAAGTGTAAGACTAACTGTTCCGTTATTCACAACTACGCAATGTTTAGCACCAGTATATTCTGCAAGCATCCTCTCAAATTCCTGCGTTTTCCTGAACTCTGTGACCCACCCTTTTTCTTTCATATAAGCATCTATGGCTAGCCTTTCCTCTTCAGCAAACCATGGCTCCATTTGAGGTATAAATTTATCCATCATTACTCTTTTTTAAAGCTACTTCAAATTTTTTTTCCGCAATAAGAACTGCTTCTCGATCCCTATCCTTAAGTATTCTCGCAGGAATCCCGGCATATAGCTTCCATTCTTCAAGATCATTTTTCACGAGTGACAAGGCTCCAACAGATGCACCTTCATAAAGTGTGACATTTGGTAATATTACTGAGTTACTTCCTATAATACAATGTTTTCCTATTAGCACGTCTCCATATATCACACTCCCCTTAAACTCCATTGGAACAAGTGGGGTAGCAATGCCGCCAATATAATCATCCGAGCCCGCTGCAATAACGACATTAGGTGATAACGTAGAGAACTTTTCCATAATGACCTTTGCTTTAGGACCGCCAATCAACTTACAGCCTGATGAAATATGAACATATCCTTCTATTTTAAGCGCAGTGGATATGTATGTAAAATCATCAATTATGCAGTTATCGCCAATCTCAACTAGTTCGGGATACCTGATCCTTACCGTTTTACCGATGATTACATTTTTCCCGCAGGATTTAAGTTTTGTAATATCAAAAAAAATATTATCCATGGTTATTAAAATCTTACTCGATCAACCTCCGCTCCAAAATAAGGGCCATTCTTAACTTCTAGTACTTCAGTATCATCTTCAAGGATTGTATAGGAATGTCCTCCACGAAGCAGGATCATACAATCGCCAGACCTAAGCTCAACCTCTTTCAAAAATTGATTATCAAGATCATATACCTTGGCAGTAAGTTTTCCCTTTTTCACGAAAATTACTTCTTGTGTTATATCAGATGATCTAGCTACAATATTGTGCTTATGAGCTAATAGCTCCTTACCATGATTATACTTCCAAGTACCAACTTGTATGAAATCAGTATCATCTGAGAAGAAACTAAGTCCTTCTTTCCAACTATCGCCGGGGATCCATTTAGCAAGAATAACATCTCCTGATTTGATCACAAATTCTTTAGACATATTTTGATAATTTATTTTTTATAAACCAATCTATTGTGTCTGCCACGCCTTGTGTTATATTTAGTTGTGGCGACCAGCCCAATAGTTTATTACCTCGGGCTCCATCAACGGTTTTGAATGCAGCCCCATCAGGTTTAGATGGATCGAAAATAAGTTCGCCCTCATAGCCAGCCTTTTCTTTGATGAGAATAGCAAGATCTCGAATAGAAATTCCTTTCTGAATTCCGATATTAATAGGATCAATAAAGCTATCTATTTCCATTGCACGAATCATAGCATCAGCGCCATCATCTACATGCAGCCATTCCCGCACAGGATTGCCCGTTCCCCATATAGGAACACTAATATCTCCTGTTTTCTTAGCAATTACTATTTTTTTTACCAAAGCACCTAAAGCATGGGATCGTTCCTCATCAAAATGATCTTCGGGGCCATACATATTCGAAAGAATCAGGTTAATAGTATCAAGTCCATATTGTTTTGAATAAGCCCATGCACCAACCCATGAATTCTTCCTCACTTGCCCATATACTAAAACACTTTCATGAAGAGGCCCATCCCAAAACTGTTCTTCTTTGAAAACAGATAGTTGTGCCGGGTAAGCACAATTAGAGATAGGGTTTACTAACCTTTTTATTTTAGATAATCTACAGGCTTCAAGAATATTGGCTGTAAGCAAAGTATTATTATAAAAAAGCTCACCAGGAAATTTATATCCAAATTGTATCCCACCTACAAAAGTTGCACAATTAAGTACATAATCTGGCTTGCATTCCTGAAAAAAACGCTGTGTTTGCCCCTTGTCACGTAAATCAACACCCATTGATAACGATGTTGATGTAAAAGGAATTTTCTTTTCTGTTAATTTTCTGGCTATTCTTTTACCAAGAAATCCCGTAGCTCCGAGTAACAAGATCATAATTCTTTCCCCCCGTAATTATCGTTTTCGATATCATATTTTACCATAATCCTTACAAGTTCTTCCAAACTAGTTTCAGACTCCCAATTAAGATCTTTTTTAGCTAGAGAACAATCACCCCACAGAAACTCCACTTCGGCAGGCCTAAAGTATTTAGGATCCACTTCAACTAAGAGTTTTCCTGTGTTCCTATCGTATCCTTTTTCATTTACTCCTTTTCCCTTCCATTCAATGAAAATACCTACCTCCTTGAAAGCAAGTTCAGCAAATTGACGTACTGTATAATATTTGCCACTAGCGATGACATAATCCTTTGGTTTATGCTGCTGTAACATTAACCACATAGCTTTTACATAATCTTTTGCATATCCCCAGTCTCTCTTCGCATCTAGATTTCCTAATTTAAGGACTTCCCGTTGATTTTTATATATTCTAGCTACAGCCTTTGTGATCTTTTTGGTAACAAATGTTTCTCCACGCCGAGGAGATTCATGATTAAATAATATTCCGTTACAAGCATAAATACCATAAGCCTCTCTGTAATTTACTGTTATCCAATAAGAGTAAAGTTTAGCTGCGCCATAAGGAGAACGCGGGTAAAAAGGAGTATTTTCATTCTGTGGTTCTGAGCCAGGAATTCCGCCAAAAAGTTCAGAAGTTGAGGCCTGGTAGAACCTGGTTTTTACTCCTGTATCTCTGATAACGTCCAACAAACGTATAGTCCCAAGAGCGTCTACTTCAGCTGTATACTCTGGAACTTCAAACGATACAGCTACGTGAGATTGTGCCCCCAGATTATATATTTCATCAGGATTGATTTTGGTAATCAAATAATGCAGATTACTAGAATCACAAAGATCTCCATGATAGGTATTCAAATTAGGATGGGTTAAAATTCCATTAATCCTATGTGTTGTGAACACGGACGATCTCCTGAGAATTGCATGAACTTCATACCCTTTTTCTAGAAGTAATTCTGCAAGATAAGAGCCATCCTGCCCGGTGATACCAGTAATAAATGCCTTTTTTTTCATTTTAGTGTTCATTCACAAATTATTAGGCTCAGTTATCTACAATAAGGCCCACAGTTAATATCATATACAACAATTAATCGCTAATCTTCCCAGTCTAATCGGTTCACTTAGGATATACGTTTTAAGTATCCATCAGGAGCTACGGTAATTAGTAATTTGTTCTGAATTGATTTATCAATTTCAAATGAAGGGTTTTCTTTCAGATACTCCCATACGGCAGTTTTAGGATTATCTCCAGGGCCCCATGAACGATCTGGATAGCACTTTTTGGGCATATCCTCAATCAAGGTATCAAAAACAATGCAATAACTGCCGACACTTGTCAGCGGTGCATATTTCTTTAACTCTTCCAATACATGCGCATGAGTATGATTTGAATCAAGGCATACCATTATATTCTTGTAGGATGATGCTATTGACTTTACCCGATCTACAATTGCATCATCAATACTAGATCCCTGTATCATTTCAATTCGTGATGCCATAGGGTGAGCCTCGATAGCAATTTTGTTGTGTTCACGAATGTCAATGTCAATTCCGAGGACTTTACGATTTGACTTAGAAGGATCGAAAGTAGTACCCGCCTCAATCACTTCACACATATCAATCAAGGCAAGCATAGATGCACTCATGATAAGCGACCCACCGTGAGCAATCCCTGTTTCAATAATAAGATCTGGTTTTACCTTCCAAATCAATTCCTGCATAGCAACAATATCCTGTGGATATTGAATAATTGGTCTTGACAACCAAAAGAAGTTGTAAGAATATTTTGGCAAAGTACTGTCCACAACAAATTGATGCGCTATTTGAGCAATTTGAGCTCCCGGATACGTATTGATCCTTTCTGCGACTTCCAATTCGTGATTTGTTTTGGCTTCTATTTTCATGTATTTGGCATTTACAGGTGAATGATATTACTAATTATTCCTTACCCCAGAATGCAATTGGTTCGTAATCCGGGTAAGGATAAAAGCCGAGATTGAGTTTAATATTTTTGTTATTTTTCAAAAGGTAGTCTTCAACAAGTTTACGAATAGAGATTGGATTCCCGCTGCAACAATGGTGGATACCAGAAGAATCATGAATGGATGCATACGCAAGTATCTTCTCTGCTACTTTTTCTATTGGAAGATAATCCCTCAACTGTTCGCCTCCAGACATATTGAAAGTAGCATCCCCATTCTCCAATGCAGTTTTCAGTTGTGCCAAAATGCTCTTGGGGTTCTGCCCTTCTCCATACATATAGAAAAGTCTAATCCATTGGTGTATAAACTCAAATTCTGAATGCATGTATTCCAGCCATTTTCTCAGCGCATCTTTGGCTACAGCATAAGGATTTTCAGGACATGTCGGCATGTCTGGAGCAAGTTCTCCGTTCTGCATACCAAATTCAAAACATGTTCCCGTCACTAATATCCGTTTTACCCCAGATGAGAGAGCAGAACGCAAAAAAGCCATGCTGGAAGGAAGATTTTCCTCCAGGTGGAACAACGATTTATAATTTGGAAGCCCTGACCAAGCTAAATGTATCAATACATCAGGTATCCCTAATTTTGACACATCATAAACTCCTTCAGAAATATCAGTAGAAATAAATTCTACATCCTTAAACCACTTAAAAGAACTAGCTTTCGCCTTATTTCTTGCCAATGCGATAACATCATGCCCCTCAACAAGAGCTTGTTTTACTACATGTGATCCTACAAAACCAGTGGCTCCCGTAACCAATATCTTCATTTAGTGATGAAATAATTTTATATAATCTGTAAAAAAGGTACGGCAACCACAAAATGCCCCCCCCATTGATGAATCATTTTCCAATCTGACATTACTTCTTCCTTAATATTCCAGGGAAATATCACAATATAATCTGGTTTATATGCAAACCCTTCTTCCGGCGTTACAACCGGTATATGACTTCCAGGTAGAAATTTGTTCTGCTTGGATTTCGCAAGATCGCATACAAATGGTATCATATCCGGTTTAATACCAGCATAATTCATCAATGTATTCCCTTTTGCCGCTGCTCCATACCCAATCACTTTCTTGCCCAGTTTTTTCTGTTCAATTAGAAAAGAAAGAAAATCATATTTTGTTTTATCTGCTTTCTGCTGAAACCCAAGGTATATATCGATATTCTGCATACCTGCTAATTTTTCATCGTTTAGTATCTTATCCACACTCGAATCCACCTCACGAGTACTTTCTTCGTGACAACCGTATATTCTTAAACTTCCTCCATGAGTATCAATCTCATCTACTTTGTATACCCTCAAGCCTGCAGAAGCAAAAATTTTCCTTACTGTGCTAAGCGAAAGGTATGAATAGTGCTCGTGGTAAACTGTATCAAACTGATTCAACGAAATTAGTTTCAACAAATGAGGAAACTCAAGTGTAACTGTTCCTTCCGGCCTCAGCAGTTTTTTTATTCCTTTTGTAAAATCATTGATATCCGGCACATGGGCATATACGTTGTTGCCCGCGATAAGATCTGCCTGTTTTTGTTCCGAAACCAGCTGTTCTGCTAATTTCTCACCAAAGAACTCCCTCAAAGTAGGAACGCCGATCGCTTCTGCTGCTATAGCTGTACTATCAGTAGGCTCAATCCCAAGACATGGGATTGATTTCTGAATAAAATTCTTCAATAAGTATCCATCGTTTGAGGCAAGCTCTACCACAAAACTGGAAGTATTCAGTCCTAATTCACTGATCATTTTATCAACATAATTGCAGGCATGTCTGAGCCAGCTAGAAGAAGTTGATGAAAAATATGCGTAATCTGATGTGAACAGCTCAGATGCACTTGAATAATCTTCGGTTTGCACAAGCCAGCAAGTGGAGCATACTTTCAAACGAAGCGGAAAATAAATTTCTGATTTATTATTATCATCATGTGTTATATATGCATTTGATGGGGGTGCAAATCCTAGGTCAAGGAAATCATGTACTAATTCTTCTTTGCAATGCCGACATTTCATATGCTTATACCTTTAAATTCTTGATTAATCATTGGTCGAAGCTCATCTTTGATTGATAACTGCGTAACTGTAAGTGGCCATTCTATTGAGATTACCGGATCCATAGGATGTATCCCTCCTTCTGAAGAAGAAGAATAAAAAGCCGTGTGCAAATATAACAATTGGCTGTCTGGCTCTAATACCTGAAACCCGTGTGCAAAGCCTTCAGGTATGATCATCATTTTTTGATTCTCTCCTGACAGCTCCTCTGCATACCATTTTAGAAAAGCTGGCGACCCTTTCCGCATATCCACCGCGACATCCCATACCTTTCCTCGAATACAACGAACTAACTTCATTTCCGAGTGAGGAGGATACTGAAAATGCATTCCCCTCACAGCCCCTACATCGGTTGTTATTGATTGATTAATTTGTACAATATTTCGCTCTCCAAATACTTTCGTTAAATCTTTAATACAAAAAAGCCTTGAGAAGGAGCCTCTACTGTCTTTTATCAAAGTTGTTTGTGCAACAAACAACTCATTAATATAAGTTGGTGATATTATCATTGTGCCCAAATCACTTTTTTATTACATGCATCTTTCAGATAGCTTTTAAGCTGCCCAGTAGAGGATACAATCCCGTTTTGCAGCCATTTGCTGTACCATTCTCCAGTTGCTTCGACTGTCTGTTCAAGATCCCAGATCGGCTCCCATTGTAAAATGTTCCTTGATTTACTTGAATCTAAATAAAGCGCACTTGCTTCATGAAGTCCATGTACATCTTGGTTAATCTCACGAACAATGCCAGGAAAATAATTTTCCAATAAATTAAGTATTTCTATCACACGCCTGTTGTCTTTTTGTTGAGGGCCGAAGTTCCATGCAGATGCCGTTTCAGTTTGACCTGATAGCAGCTGTTGGCCAAGCAAAAGATAACCACTCAAACAATCGAGCACATGTTGCCAAGGGCGTGTTGCATAAGGAGATCTAATTACAATGGGTTTGTTATTACTAAAGGATTTAACTATATCAGGTATCAATCTGTCAGCTGACCAATCCCCTCCACCAATCACATTACCAGCTCTGGCCGATGCCAGAAGCAACCCAAAACTGTTGCTAAAGAATGATCTACGATAGCTGTCTACCACTAATTCAGCTGCGGCTTTTGATGAGCTATAAGGATCAAATCCACCTAACCTGTCTGTTTCACGATATCCCCAAACCCATTCATTATTTTCATACACCTTATCGGTAGTAATGATAACCACAGCCCTGACACTTTCGCAAGACTTACAGGCCTCTAGTATATTCACCGTTCCCATAACATTGGTTGACCATGTTTCTGCTGGATCTTTATAGGAATGTCTGACTAACGGCTGTGCCGCAAGATGAAATACAATATCTGGTTTAGTTTGCTTAATTCTATAAGTAAGTTTCTCTAGATCTCTAATATCTCCACAAATATCATTGACAGGAAGGTTTAATTCGTTCCAATGACTATGTTGCATATCAGATGAAAGTGCATACCCGATAACCTCAGCTCCCAATTCTAGGAGCCAAAGAGATAGCCAGCTTCCTTTAAAACCAGTATGACCGGTAATAAAGACTTTTTTATTCTTATAGGTATCTTTAAACATATAATGCTATTTCCAAAGTTTCCATGGAGCTTTCCCGTTATTCCAAAGGTCTTCTAAATGATGTTTGTCGCGGAGTGTGTCCATTGCCTGCCAGAAGCCTTTGTGGTAATATGCCATCAATTCATCTTCTTCAGCAAGTTTGGAAAGTGGCGTGGCCTCCCAGCTCGTCCTGTCGTTATCAATAAGATCTACTACTGAAGGTTCCAATATAAAAAAACCTCCATTAATCCATGCTCCATCACCAGCAGGTTTTTCTTTGAAGCTCACTACAGCCGAATTATTTGTTATCTCTAATGCTCCATATCTGCCGGGAGGTTGAATAGCAGTTACTGTGGCTTTTTTCCCATGCTTCTTATGAAAGGCTATCAGTTCAGAGACATTAATATCTGAGACCCCATCCCCATAAGTAAAACAAAAAGAATCGCTGCCAACATGCTCTATCACTCTTTTCAACCGTCCGCCTGTGAGTGTATTGTCGCCTGTGTCAACCAGTGTAACTTTCCAGGGTTCTACATGTTTCTGATAAACTTCCATTTTATTATTGGTTATGTCAAATGTAACATCAGACATATGTAAAAAATAATTAGCAAAATATTCCTTTATGATATATCCTTTATATCCAAGACAAATAATAAACTCACTGATACCATAGAATGAATAAATCTTCATGATATGCCAGAGAATAGGCTTTCCACCAATCTCTATCATTGGTTTAGGGCGCAGGTGGCTTTCTTCCGAAATCCTAGTACCAAGTCCGCCAGCAAGAATGACGCATTTCATTTATAAAACTTTAAAATAAAAAATATGATTATTGGTTGCTCTGAATCAATGAACCTCTGAAACGAGACCAAATCAGTAATAACCATGGAAACCCCAAAATACTAATTATAAAATATCCAACAGTAACGGCATTTACAGAATAGAATTTTGCTAATAAATATGTGCAAATTGAAACAGAAATACCAATGACAAGATTAAACCCTAGTAGAGGTTCTTTCTTATGTGCTCGTAAATATGTAGAAAAGGGGGTAGAAATAAAAAAGAAATACTGGCCGGCAAAAAGGAAACATAAAGCAAATGGATCAAGCAATCTGCTTATTAAGCGGTGTATATAAAAAAAGTTGAAATTTTTAAAAACCCAAACAAATCCCATAAATAAAAGGGAAAGTAAAATTAGAGTAAAAGAAGTAATCTTGAACATCTTCCATAATAGTCTGTCGAGTTCGATATAATTCTCCTGTGAAATCAACATCCCAAATTTTGGCGTATTTGCAATAACCCAACTTGATGAAAAGCTACCGAGTGCTAAAGCAATATTCCATGACATACCAAACTTTCCGGCAATTTCTGCGCCTTGAAACTTAAACAATATTGGTATAAATAAATAAAAGGCAAAGTAATTGCTAACCCAAGAAACTGCAACTTTCCATTGCATAGGAAGTATATCTTTCTGCCATTGTATAACAGCAGGGCCAAAACTTTTCTCAATAAATAAATCAAAAAAAAAGTAAAAATGTTTTTTGAATATAAAAAAAAAAGATACCACTAGGCTAGCACTGCTGGCAAAGCAAGCCGCCCATAAACCAGCTTTAAAAATAATAGAAATCCAAAGGGTCATTGTAAATAACATCCCCTGGATAAATCTAAAGCTATAAACCTTTTTGACTTGATTACAACCCTCTAAAATTGCCCAAAATGGCGTTAACATCAAATTTAAACCAGTCAAAACTGATAACACAAGCCAAGGAATCTTCCAATTAACATGAGCTCCATTAGTAGCGTTTGTAGTAAAAAAATAAAACCCAATAATAGATATTATTAATGCTGCAATTACTCCTCCCCAAAAAAACCATTTAAATGATATTCGCGCAAGACTTCTAAGTCTATTAAGAGAATTATAGTCACCTTCAATTCTATTTTCTTTATTCAAATAAAGATTTCCCCATTCATGGCTTGCAAAAAACTGGATTACCGAGCCTAAGCCTAATTCAATAAAAATTTGCAAAGACAGCAGAGTGTTAAAAGTATAAAAGTAGCCTTGATAAACAGAAGTAAAATAGATTGCAATTACAAATGAAGTAATAGGTCCAGACAATACACTCCAGAATTTGGATAAAAGAGTATAAAACACACCAGAATTAAAATCAACCTTATAGCCCAAAAATGTCATTAGAAATTTATTAAACTCGCAACAAAAAAACCAATCATTTATTTTTTCAAATTAATTCGAAATCTCTTCTATTGTATGTTATCTTATTTGCATTAGACTTTGAGTATAATTTTCAATATTAAGAATGATAATCCTAGAAATTATACCCGTTAATATCGCAAGTTTATGATAATAGGTTTTTCCATAATCGCATTACTAAAAGTCCAAATACGGTCATAAGAAATGCGATTAAAGCTCCAAAAACAAACGCTAGTTTAAGCCTCAGTTTCTGTATTGGTAAAGGATAAATAGGCTTTTCTATAACCTGTATTAAAGGCGTTTCTTTTAATAAAGATAATTTAGCCTCTTCAAGATTTTTTACCAACTCTATAAGAATTGCTGTATTCGCTTGTATATCAAACTGCTTGAGTTGTACAGGTAATCTAGTTCTTTGCAAAGCTGGATTTAAGTTAAATGTTGCATCATTAGAATATGCTGCCCCCGCAACTGCATGATTCAATATATTTCTAATGGAATCGGTCTGCTTTTGAAGTATTGCAACATTATCAATGTATTTCTGGGCCTTGATATGTACATATGAATCAGATACCCGTTCTACAAGAGTTTCGACAAATCGCTTCGAAAGCCATTCATTTTGCGATTTCATTTTAGCTTCTATAAAAGTAGTTTTTTTATCCTTTAAACCTACAGTCAGATATTCTTTTCTTATTTCGTTATAAATTGACTCAAGCAAGCTATCCTGCTCCCGTTTTAATATCTTTCTATCTGCCACGACCGGTAAAGATATTTTTTTAATAAAAGCAGACCATTTATTATACCATCCGTGATTTTCCATATATACTTCTGCAATCGATTTATTATTTCCCGTATCTACTTTGCTCAGCAAAACTGATTCTACAATGGGTCTACTCAACATTAGTTCGATTAAATTATCACCGGAATACGCTCCAACATCGTAACCAGACGCCATACCACCTAGACCAAGCTGATTAGCTAGCCCCGAAAATGCCCCACTGTTGCTATTTTTTTCTTCTTGCGCTACAAATACAAGACTCGCAACGTATAACCTTTTTTTATTGTAAGCATAAAAACCAGCTATCGATCCTCCTAAAATAGATGCAACAGTAATTACAAGCCATTTTGAAATGAGGAAATCAACTACCAATTTTAGCTTTAAAAGATATTCTTTTATATTATTTGCCATCAGCACAAGGTGACAATATTTAACTTAATAAAAATCATAGTTTAACAATAGCAATTATGCCTATCGAATTAGTGAAAGTACATGATATACCAGTAATCTCTTTTAGTACATAATTTTGCTTACTGTTATATAGTATCTATATAATCTTCCATTACATCCTACTCTTTAATAAGATGTCTAATTAGATCATTTCTTCGCAAATTCATAGATATACCCAGCTCAATTAATACAAGTCTAGTCTTTATAGTTGCTAATGAAAAGCCTTTTATAGAAATAAAGGGCGTATTGTTTATTGTAAATATTAAATACTAAATACTTTCTTCACTTTCGGAACATAATCCAGTTTCTCCCAGGTAAACAATTCCACTTTCACTTTCTTCACTTTACCATCGGGTGATTTAAACTCTTTCGTTACTTCTTCGCTCTTGCGGCCCATGTGTCCATAAGCTGCTGTTTCGCTGTAGATAGGGTTACGCAGTTTCAGGCGCTGCTCAATAAAGTAAGGACGCATATCGAACAAACCTTCCACAATCTTGGCAATCTGTCCATCGGTTTTCTTCACTTTGGCAGTACCGAAAGTGTTCACGTTGATGCTGGTAGGCTGTGCCACACCAATAGCATAAGATACCTGTACCAACACTTCATCGGCCACACCCGCAGCTACC
>Ga0114932_10001949_pt1 | contig 22645 bp, 20 predicted proteins | sample 2SBtaG_2_FD_87286 | JGI IMG/M metagenome (GOLD analysis project Ga0114932, IMG submission 87286) | Deep subsurface microbial communities from Kolumbo volcano to uncover new lineages of life (NeLLi) - 2SBTROV12_ACTIVE470 metaG | ecosystem: Environmental > Aquatic > Marine > Volcanic ...
CCGGCCTGATTCGCAAGCACAGCGGCACCCCGTGAGGGTGTGAGTTCGGGTTCGGGTTCGGGTTCGGGTGGCCCGGACCCGGGTTATCGCTCAGTCAGCGACTTCCAATCGGGCCTGCGCCGCGTCGCCATCGCGGTGTGGCCCATCTTTCGCCCGCGCCAGGTTGGGGCATCATACGGATGTGCAAGAAGCGATGCTGGTGTTGTCTGGTCTGCAAGCGCTGATCGCTTGGGCGGTTGCCGGCGTCGTGTTCGTCTTCGCTTGCCGCCCCATGCCCAGCGGCCGTGCGCCGGTCGATGACAGCCGCCAGTTGAGCCTCCTCGTGCTCGGCGTCGGTACCGGTCTCGGGCTCGTACCGGCCACAGCGTTTTTCTTCTACACCGCCACGAATATCGTCGTGTCGTGGGCGACCACCCTCCTCAGCGCTGCCGTTTGGTGCGCAGCTGGTGTGGTGATTTGGCGAGTACGGACCCGCCGCAGCGGCAAGGCCAAGTCGATCGCGTCCGTCGTTCCGTGCGGCGTCGTCGCCACCATGCGCGACCACCGGCTGGGCCTCACTCTCGCTGCGTTCGTTTCCGTCATCTACGCCGTCAAGTTCGACCGCTCCGTCGCCTCCATCGTAGCGACCTGCGTCAACGAAGTGGCGTTCATGGCGCTGGATGTGTTGCCGGACGGTGCCGGAGTCATGCGCCGCAACATCAGTGACGCTCGTCTGGGCAACCCCGCTGTAATCGCCAGCTTTCTCGCGCAATTCCACGGTCTCGGACAGCGTGCGCTGATGGCGTCATGTGGCGGGTTGATTGGGCTCGGCGGCTACGCGCTGGGGTGCGTCCTGACCAAACAGCGACGCTACGGGTACTTTGCCGCGGCCGTTCTCGCGCTCAACCCATGGGTGCTGAAGTTCCCGTTGCCCGACGAGAATCTCTACACGCTCGCGTTCGCCTCCTGTTGGCTGCCAGCGTTGCTCGTCAAGCGGACAGCGTGGTGGCCCATTGGCCTGTTGGCCGGACTTACGATCGGGATGCGTGAACCGCTCTGGCTCGCGGTGCCGGCGATGCTCCTTGCGGCCCGACGCGACGGTCTTCGCGCCTACTTCCTGTTGCTGGGCGCGATCGCGCTGTCGACCTTGCCGTACCACATCCATCACCACCTCGCGCTGGGCTCTGTTCTCACGTATGAGGGGATGGGGCAGGTCCCCACGTTCATGCACAGCCTCGGCCCTTTCGAGCTCCCGTGGCAGGGCATGATGAACTGGCCGCTGCACAGCGAAGTCGTCCGCACACCTCACAATCCGTGGCCAATGTTTGTGCTTTGGCCGTTGTGGCTGCTGGACCATTTCGGACTCGCGCTGGTCGCCGTAGGCCTTGTCGGGATTGTGGCCGCGTGGCGTCGAGATCGGGTGGTCGCGCTCGTGCTGGCCGGCCTCTTCGTGCCTGCGTACGTGATCCTCGCGGTGCAGGAGAACTGGGACGATCCCAACAAGATGGGCGTGCTGCTCATCCTCTTCGGGCCACTGGTCGCCGCCATGGTCTTGGGCGCTCAAGCCTGCGTTCGACGGCCACGGAGAGAGTTGGTCGCGGCCATCGCCGTCGCCGTCGCACTCGGGCTGTCGGTTCAGGCAATCGCCGATTGGCGCGCTCGACCCGATCCGCGCTACCGGAGCGCCTTTGGTGAAGACGCCACAGAGCAGCCGACCCTGTTGGAAAGGGACGCCCAGCACCTCGCATCGATCGCGCCTTGGCCCGACTTTGGGCGCGTCGACGATTTCTACGACTTCGCTTCAATGGCCCGTTTTCGCGACCTTGTCGACCACATTTCGAAGCCCCGTCTGGCATTCCGCTCAGCTCCTTGGGGATGGTTTGAACATCGCATCGTCGATCACGGTGGCCCTGTTGTGCTCGAACTGGACCTGCGTACGCCGCCATGGACCAACAGCGCGCCGTTCCGCGTCGTCGGAGGCGGCAAAAACGCTCCGGACATCGACGTGGACCTGATCGCTTCCAGCGGGATTCAGCTCGTGAGCCCCGTCTCCGTTCCCTGGTCGAAGCGCCCCTTGACCATCGCGTTGACGCCCAGCGGCGAGAAGGTAACCGGCGCGATGATCGCATTTGGCACCTACGACCACGTTCGGGAGCGCAAAGACGCCATGTCTCGACGCGGTGTGGAGCGGTATCGGGATGTGCAGTTCGACTTGCACTGGTTGCTGATTGGCGAGGGTCGGGGTGGGGACGCATGGCGCCCACGACCGGCTGTTCCAGCGTCGCCGGTGGTATGGCTCAAGGTGCCGTCCGGGAGCTTCTCAGTCGCGTTTACCGTCAGCGCCCGCGCCGTGCGCACGCTCGTCTGGCGCGGCGTCATCCGTGCCGACAAACTCGACGTCTCGGGCCCGTGGTATGCCATTCACAACTAGTTGTGTTCCGGCTCGTCGCCCCGCGCGCCACCACATAAATGCGCCAACGACGAGCACGACGAAGACCAACGCAGTCGCCCAACCCGGCTGCACCGCGACATCCGCGAGACGCTGAGCGATTTGCTCTGGTGGTAGCCTCATATCTTGATCATCGGCGACTTTGGTCCGCGCAGACAAGCCTTCGATTCCAAGGTGTTCTCGGCCCACGCCCGATTGGAAGTCGCTGACTGAGCGATAGGCCGGGTCCGGGCCACCCGAACCCGAACCCGAACGCGAACTCACACCCTCACGCGGCGCCGCTGTGCTTGCTGATGAGGCCGGTGAGCATGGCCGCGACCTTGTTGGCCACCGCCAGCAGCGCCTCGGCTTCGGCGGCCGGCGCCAGACCAAGCGCCGCGGCCAACTCCACCGCCACCGCCGCCTCGCACGCTTCGCGAGACCTCCAGATGCGCGCGTTGACCGCCTCGGGGCGCACCCCTACACTCCGCGCCCCCGTGGCATGCCCGCACGCATGACCGCACGTTTGGAACCGGCCGCCGCCTACTCGCCGGCCGGCGAGAAGTTTTGATCCCAGCCGCGTGGCCACGCCACACAGCCCGCAGACAAGCACAGGCCACACAGCACCGGGCCCTGGAGAGAAGATGAACGTCGTCGACAAGATCCAAAACCGCACCGCTCAGGTCGCCGTCGTCGGGCTCGGCTACGTCGGGTTGCCCCTCGCAGTGCGCATCGCGCAGGTCGGCCTGCGCACCCGCGGCATCGACATCAACGAACGTCGCGTCGACCTCATCAACCAGGGCATCTCGGACATCGGCGATGTTTCCTCCGAGAGCCTCGCAGCCGTCGTGTCGACCGAGACCCTCAGCGCCCACACCGAGTTCGACGTAATCGCTCAGTCCGACGCCGTGATCATCTGCGTGCCGACCCCTCTGAACAAGACACGCGACCCCGACATCTCGTTCATCGTCAAAGCGACCGAGGCCGTCGCCAAGCACATGAAGGCCGGCCAGCTTTTCGTGCTCGAATCGACGACCTACCCTGGCTTCACACGGGAGGTTCTCGGCCCGATGCTTGAGCAAGCCAGCGCCCTCCAAGCTGGCGTGGACTTCCACGTCGCGTTCTCGCCCGAGCGCATCGACCCGGGCAACGAGACCTACGGCGTCCGCAACACCACCAAGATCGTTGGCGCGATGACCCCGGCCGGTAACGCCGCGGTCCAGGCGCTGTACGAGACCTTCATCGACACGGTTCGCGGCGTCGGCAGCCCCGACACGGCCGAGATGGTGAAACTGCTCGAGAACACCTTCCGGGCGGTCAACATCGGTCTGGTCAACGAGCTCGCCGTCATGTGCCACAAACTCGGACTCGACGTCTGGGAGGTGATTGACGCCGCGGCGACAAAGCCGTTCGGTTTCATGCCGTTCTACCCCGGTCCGGGGCTTGGCGGTCACTGCATTCCGATCGATCCGCTGTACCTGTCGTGGAAGCTTCGTTCGCTCAACTACAACGCGCGTTTCATCGAACTCGCCGACACCATCAACACGGCGATGCCCGGCCACGTGGTCAACCTTGTGCAGGATGCGCTCAACGACCGCGCCAAGGCGCTCAAGGGCAGCAAGCTCATCATCCTCGGCGTGGCGTACAAGCGCGACATCGACGACTACCGCGAATCCCCGGCCATCAACATCATCGACGGCCTCGAGGAAAAGGGCGCGCACGTGGACTTCTACGACCCCCACGTCGACTCCTTCATCGAAGAGGGCAAGGCGCACAAGGGAATCGCCAATCTCGACGCCATCGGCGACTACGATGCTGCGATCATCACCACGGCCCACACCGCCTTCGACTACGCCGACATTCTCGAGCGCAGCCAACTCGTCGTCGACACGCGCAACGCGCTCAAACACATCGACGCGCGCGATAAGATCTACAAATTGTAGGATTTTTGAACGTCTCTGAGACCTTCGAATCCGAGACTCTCGTATCTGATGAGACGCCCGCTTGATGGCCGACCCACAGCCCGCCCAGTCGGACACCGCCGCTGAACCTGGTGGCGTCGACCAGTCTCGGCCGTCCGCGACTTCGGTCGCTGGCAAATGGCTCGCAGGCCTCGGCATCGGCGGCTTCTTCATCTGGCTGTCGGCGCGCAATTGGCCGATCGACAAGCTCTTCGGCGGTGACCTCGGCAGCGGCTTGGACGCGAGAGGCCGCGCGGCGCTGGTCTCCATGGCAGGAACCGAGACAACGTGGTCGCTCGCGTGGTCGTCCCTTGCGCTGGTCCTGGCGAGCTTGTTCTGCATTCACTGGCTGCGCGTGTTGCGCTGGCGACAATTCCTCCTTGCGTTCGGCGACGCCTCGGTGGCCGTCTGCAACCGCGTCGGCGCGATCGGCTTCATGGCTGTGTTCCTGCTGCCCTTTCGGCTCGGCGAAGTCGTCCGGCCTCTTCTCATAGCTCGCGACACGGGTATCGCGTTTGGCACGGCCGCCGCCACCATCGCGGTCGAGCGCGTCGTCGATGGGTTGATGGTCTCGCTGCTGCTTTTCGTCGTGCTTCTTGGGACCCCGGCCTCGCAGCTGGAGCGCTATCCGGAGGTGCTCATCGGCGGCTACGTGTCGCTGTCCGTCTTCGGCAGCGCGATGGTTGTGCTGATCGCTACGGCGGTCGCACGCGACTTCACGGTCAAGGTGCTGCGCGGGATCATCGGCGTTGTTTCGGGCGGGCTGGCGGACAAGATCATCGGCGTCGCGACGTCGTTCGTGGACGGAATGCGGGTGCTGAAGAGCCCGGTCGCCGTGGCTCAGTTCGTCGGCATGACCGCGATCTACTGGGCGCTGGCCGGGGGCAACTGGTACGTGCTGGCCGACGGTTTCGGAATTCAGCTTCCGATCGTCGCCGGCTACACGATGATGTGTTGCGTGGTCGTCGGGATGATGATCCCGAACTCGCCGGGCAACGTCGGTTCGTTCTGGTACTTCATGCTGCTCCCTGCTGGCCTCTACGGCGTCGCTTCAGACACGCCGGCGGCCATCGGGTTCGCGCTCTGGGCGTGGTTTTTGACCATGGGCCAGCAGGCTGTGTTTGGCATTTGGGGGCTGTGGGCACGAGCACGTTCGACGCGTTGAAACGCATGTCACGGCGTATTGCGGCCGTCGATTTGCCGGCTCTGCCACCTCCCCTTACCCTTTTGCCCGCATGCAAGGCGACTACCCGCGGCAGTTCGGTCCTTATGAGTTGCTCCGCTCGCTCGGCCGAGGCGGTATGGCCGAGGTGTTCCTGGCGCAGGCGGCGTCCAACACCGGCGACAAACGCCTCGTCGCGCTCAAGCGCATGCACGCCGGGGTGAGCGAAGATCACAGCGCGGTCGAGATGTTGGTCGCCGAAGCGCGCCTCGCGATGCGTTTCGACCATCCAAACATCGCGTCGGTTTTCGAGCTCGGCTGCCACGACACCAGCTACTACTTCCTGATGGAATACGTCGACGGCATCGATGTCGGCACGCTGCAGAATATCCACGAAGCGATGGGTCAGCCGATGGACCGTCGCGCCGTCGCCCGCATCGCGCTCGGCATCGCGCGGGGCCTCAACTACGCGCACGAATTGCACGACGAGCAGGGTCGGAGGCTTGGCATCGTTCATCGCGATGTGAGCCCACAAAACGTGCTCGTGAACCGGCGCGGACACGTCAAGCTCATCGACTTCGGCGTCGCCAAGGTAGCCACGCGCATTCAGCAGACCATGGCCGGCATCATCAAGGGCAAGTACGCCTACATGTCGCCCGAGCAGGCCAGCGCTGAGAAGGTCGACGCGCGGTCGGACGTCTTCAGTCTCGGCATCTGCATGTACGAGCTGCTGACCGCCCGCGCGCTCTTTCGCGGCCCAAACATGAACTCGCCATTCGCGATTCTGCGGGCGGTGCGCGAGGATCCGATCGCCGGGTTGCACAAGGTCGCACCTCGTGTGGGCCCGGATCTCTCGGCCATCGTCCACAAGGCCCTCGAGCGCGACATCGAGCGACGATACATCTCCGCTGCAGCCTTGGCGGACGACCTCGACGAATGGCTGGCCCAGTTCGCGCCGAAGTTCGATGACGTTGCACTGAACGACCTGGTCACATCGATTGTGGCGATGGCGCCTAAAGAATCGGTTCCACAGCGCGCAGTTGCCACGCCGCCCGTGGCGCGCATGACCGGCAAAGAGTTCATGCCGAGCAATCTCAGTGTGGTCGCGCGTTCTCCGCTCGAGGAAGACGACGCTCCGACCCCAGGCCAGCGGCCGGCTCGTCCTTCCGTTCCCCGCCGCGGCCCGAGCAGAGCCAGCCACGAGGTCCGCGCCGCCACGATCGCTGCCGGTGGGCCCAAGACCGGACGACCGAACCCCGCTGCGGCACCACCTTTGCACGTCTCAACGCCACACGGCCGAGCGCGCTCTGGGACTATGCGTCCGTCGCGCAAAGCGGTCCTGCAGTTTCTCTGGGTTGGTCTGACCGCGCTCATCTTCGCGCTGGGCTGGTCCGTAATCGCGACGCTCAAGAAGCTCGGCAAAATATGACCATTCTGATGGTCTCAGAGACGTTCAAATAACGCTAAAAGTCAACCGGTTGTGATGAATTCACCGTGCTATCCGCCGATCCCGTCTCAAGCGCGCTGGCGATCTTGAACATCGCCCCGTCGTGTTGATCTCCTCGACCAGCGCCGCAAGCGTCGACGATTTCCCCGAGCCCGTCGCACCACAAATCAGCACCAGGCCGTGGTCGTGGCGCGCGATCCTCGCCAGGTCCGGGTGCAGATTGAGCGCAGCCAACGTCGGTTGCGCAGCCGTCAACAAGCGCACCGACAATCCGACACCACGCGCCGATTGCAGCACGTTCACGCGACACCGAACCCCCGCGATAAGGTGCGACATGTCATACGACCGGCGCGCCAGGAACGTCCGCCAGCCATCATCGCCGCACACGGTCCGCGCTTCTTCCATCGCCAGCCGCGGCGCGATCGGCTCTCCCACCGTCGCCAGCCGTCCAGCCGTCCGAATCGCTATCGGCAGCCCCGGTTCAACGTGCAGATCGCTCGCTTCGTTCGCCTTGGCCAGCTCGATCCATGCCTTCAAGCTCATCTTCGCTCCATCGCGCGTTCCCGCAGGCTGAACGCGGACACACCTTGTCTTATGCCGGGCTCACCATCGAGCCATCGACGATGATTGGCGCCGCAAACCTCACACCACGACGGCTCACGACACCGCAAAGCTGCCCATGGACGAACGACGCATCAAGCAGGCCGCGATCGAAGCGGTGCGTTTTTGGCTCTCCGAGACCCTCGGGGCCACCCAAATCACCGCGCGCAACGAGTGCCGAACCACCGACGGAAGAGGCCGCGCCGACGCCCTCGTCGCGTTCACAAACCCAGCCGACGCCATCGACACCGTCGTTATCGAGGCCAAATCACGCTTCACACGCGGCGGACTCGCAGCGCGCCGCACTGTTGAGCGCCCCGAACTGCACACGTCTGCCGCCCTCCAACTTGATCGCTATCCCGGCAACTACCGCGTCCTCGCTGGCCCCGACGACCTGCTTCGCGACCACCCAGCCGACCGCGAGCTCCTGCGCGCCCTTTGCCAACGCGACGGAATCGGTCTGCTCACCGTGAACTGGTACCGCGAGTGGGTTTGGCTGCTGCATCCCGGCCGCATCGACACGCCCCTGCTTTGGCCCGACTGCCTCGACGGGTACGCCGCCGGGCCCGTTTTGCGCGCGCGACTCCAGCGAGCCGCCGACGTCACCGGCCCCTGACTTGCGCCACGCCGCGCAGACCGTTACCGACGCGACCAACAAGGCGATCGTCGACGTCGGCGGCCAGGCCGAATACCCCGCGCCGAACGTGCACCAGGTCCGCCATGTTTCGTCCACCGCCTGATCGTCGCGAAAACCCGCGCTTGACACGATCGTCACGCGCGTCGCATCACCGTGCCCCGCGTCATGCTTGGCGACGGCGGCACAGGTGATCGCGATGACAAGCTGCTTCGACCGCATTCCGATCGCCGTATTTACGGCTTTCCTCCTGATTTCCGGCGCCTGCTCCAACACCGAGAGCAGCGGCAGCGGCTCCGGCGCGGTGACCGACACGACCGGCGGCACCAACTTCGGTGACGTGACCACATCCGATGTGGTCAGCGGCGGCGACGGTAGCTCCACGTCCTCTGACGCCGCGGCTGGCGGTCCGTGCTCAACCGGCCAGCGCAAGTGCATCGGCGTGCATTCGTCCGCGGTCTGCGTGGGCGGCAAGTGGGCGCTCGAAGAGGTCTGCACGGCCCCGCGCGAGTGCAAAGACGGCCACTGCGCCGATCCCGCGTCCTGCAAAGCCGGCGAAGCTGGCGGCTGCTACGGTTTCTCCGACAAGAAGATCTGCTCATCGGACGGCAAGGGCTGGATCCCGGTCCCATGCCCAAGCGGTGAGCTCTGCATCAAAGGCGTCTGCAAGGCCACCAAGTGCTTCCCCAAGACGCCGATCTGCGAGGGCAAACAGCACTTCAAGGTGTGCAAAGACGACGGCTCCGGATACGCCGAAAAGCAAGACTGCAAGACCGGCGCTTACTGCCTTGGCGGCAAGTGCATCTCGCTGTGCGAAAAGAACCTCAAGGTCGCGTCCAACGTCGGCTGCGAGTACTGGTCGGCTGATCTCGACAACTTCGACGACTTCCTCTCGCCGCAAAACCCCAAGGGGACCCCGCACAGCATCGTCATCTCCAACCCCGGCATCTACGACGCCACGATCAAGTTCGAAGCCCTGCCGCCCTGGAAACTCAACGTCGCCAACCCGGTCGTCAAAGCGGGTGAGTCGGTCGAGTTCAAGATGCCGGTGATGAACGTCGACGGGAATTCGATCAGCAACAAGGGCATCCACGTGCTCAGCGACCAGCCGATCGTCGCCTACCAATTCAACCCCTTCAACGCCGAAAAGGCCTACTCGAACGACGGCTCGCTGCTCATCCCGCATAACGCCCTGGGCAAGGAGTACTACATCATCACCCGCGCCTCGGGCCCCGACGTCACGCTCCCCGGACTGCCCAAACTGCCGCCACAACTCGGCTATTTCTCCGTCCTCGCGACCCGCAAAGGCCTCACCAAGGTCACCGTCACCATCTCGGGCACCGGCTACGTCAAGGCAGCGCCCGTCACCGGCAAAGAACTCAAGGCCGGCCAAACCGCCACATTCACGCTCAAGCAGTACGACGTTCTCAACCTCGAAGCGCACTCCACGCTCTCGGGCATCAAGGACCTCTCGGGCACGCGCGTCGTCGCCGACCAACCCGTCGCGGTCTTCGGCGGTCACGAGGAGCTCGTCCTCGGCTACGACGGCGGCCCTGATGACAATTGCTGCGCCGAACACGTCGAAGAGCAGCTGCTCCCGCTCCAGGCCTGGGGCACCTCCGCCGTCTGTCCGAAGACCCGCCCACGCGGCAAGGAAAAGGACGTCTGGGTCGTCATGGCGTCCAAGGCGGGCGTCAAGGTCACCACCAACCCCAAGATCCCCGGGCTCGACGGGCACACCTTCACCGCGCCTGGCCAGTGGAAAGAGGTGCACACCGCCGAGAGCTTCGAGCTCTCCGCCACCGGCAAGATCCAGGTCGGTCAGTTCATCGTCAGCCAGCAACAAACCGACGACTTCACGGGCGATCCGACCTTCATCATCCACCCGCCCACCAACCAGCTGCGCGCCGACTACTTCATCCTCACGCCCAAGGGCTACACGCACAACCACGCGTCCGTTGTGCGACCCAAGGGCCTTGAGATCAAACTCGACGCCACAGCGATCCCGAACACCGACTTCAAGCCCATCGGCAGCGGCAAGTGGGAGCTCGCCTACGTCAAGCTCAAGCCCGGCATGCATCGTTTCGAAGCCACGCAGTCATTTGGTTTGTCAGTTTACGGCTACGGTTCGGCGACGGCGTACGGCTATCCCGGCGGCATGACATTGAAATAGCGTCGCAGTAGATTGGCGCGGCCCATGCCCCCGCCTTATCCCGACCTCCTTGGCAGCATCGACTGGCTGACGATCGTCTCCATTCCGCTGGTGACCGGTCTCGTCGGATGGTTCACCAACTGGCTCGCCATTGAGATGATGTTCCGGCCCCTCAAGCGGCGCGGCGTTGGTGTACTCGGCTGGCACGGCGTCATCCCGTCGCGCGCACCGAAAATGGCGCAGATCTGCGTCGACACGATGACCGAACGGCTGATCACGGCGCAGGAACTCGTCAACCGCATCGATCCCAGCGCCGTCTCCGACATTGTGGCCCCCGAGCTCGGCCGCCGCTCCGAGCGCATCGTGGAAGAGGTCGTCCGCGCCCGCTATCCCGCGCTCTGGAACACGATGCCGTTGACCTTGCGCGACAAGACCCTCAGCCGCATGAAAGCCGAGGTCCCCGGCGTGGTCACCGCGATGACAAACGACGTTCGTCACGACGCCGACGAGCTCGTGGACCTGCGCGAGATGGTCATCAGCGCGTTCACCAACAACGTCGCGCTGCTCTGCGAGCTCTTTCGACGGTGTGGCGGCGAGGAATTCCGCTTCATCGCCCGCTGTGGGCTCGGCTTTGGCTTGCTGTTCGGCGGCGTTCAGCTCGTCATCTGGCTCATCGTCCAGCCGTGGTGGTTCCTCCCGGTCACCGGCGCGATCGTCGGTTGGGCGACCAACTGGCTGGCCCTGCGCATGGTGTTCAAGCCCCTGCACCCCAAGCGCATGTTCTTCGTGACCTGGCACGGCCTCTTCCTGAAACGGCAGAACGAAGTCGCGGACGAATACGCGCGCTTTTTCGCGAGCCAAATCCTCCGCGCCGAGACCCTGATGGACGCCGTCTTGCGCGGCCCCGCTTCCGATCGCCTGTTCGCGATGGTCCACCGCCACATCTCGCGCGCCATCGATGAAGTCGCTGGTCCTGGCCGCCCGGTGATGCAGTTCGTCGTTGGGACCCGGCGCTACGTCGAGCTCAAGGACGCCATCTGCGACCGCGTCGCCGCCGAAATCCCCGCTGCCGCCCGCCGCATGCACGCCTATGCCGACGAGGCGCTCGACATCGAATCCACCCTCCGCGACCGTCTCCAGGCGCTACCAGCCGAGCAATTCGAGCAGGTTCTCCATCCGGTGTTCGAAGAGGATGAATGGCTGCTCATCGCGGTGGGCGCCGCCCTTGGGTTCGTCGCCGGCTGCATCCAACTGGCGGTCGTCACCTTCTTCTAACCGGCCGTCGTCACCTTCTTCTGAGACCCCGCCATGAGCTTTGACCTGCGCCGCTACAACCGCGACGCCTGGAATCACCAGGTGGCGACCGGCAACAAGTGGACCGTGCCCGTCACGCCCGACGTCATCGAGTCCGCCCGCGCCGGTGACTGGTCCATCGTGCTGACCCCGGTCAAGCCGGTCCCGAAGGCCTGGTTTCCCGCCGATCTACGAGGTGTTTCGGTGCTCGGCCTCGCCGCGGGTGGCGGTCAGCAGGGCCCCATTCTCGCCGCTGCGGGCGCCACCGTGACCATCTTCGACAACTCCCCGGCCCAGCTGGAACAGGATCGCGTGGTCGCCGCGCGCGAAGGCCTCGATATCCGCGTCGTAGAAGGCGACATGCGCGACCTCTCCGCTCTCGACGACGCCAGCTTCGACCTCATCGTCCACCCGTGCAGCAACTGCTTTGTGCCGGACATCGGCCCCGTATGGCGCGAATCCGCCCGCGTGCTCAAGCCCGGCGGCAGCCTCATCGCCGGGTTCCTCAAGCCCAGCTATTTCATGTTCGCGTTCGACGACGCGGGCAAGAGCACGCTCAAGGTGCAATAACCGCTGCCCTACTCCGATCTAACGAGCATCGACGCCGCCAAGCGCGACGCCTTCATCGCCCAAAACGAGCCGCTGTGCTTCAGCCACACCTTGACCGCCCAGCTCGGCGGCCAGCTCGACGCCGGACTGGCGCTGACCGGCATGTTCGAGGATCGTTTCCCCGCCGACGCCAACGACGCCCTGTCGCGCTACATGCCGACGTTTATAGCGACCCGCTCAACCAAGCTGTGAAACTGCAGCCGACTTGCCCGATCAACCGAGCGTCAGATCCTTGACCGCGATGCTCATCGTCATGCCACCGACAACCACGTCGGCTTTGCCCTTCTTGACCGCCACAACTTCGCCCGTCTTTCCGGCGAACAGGCCGGCTTTGAGGACCACCGTCGCGCCGGGCGCAATCTCGGCGGCCGGCGCCTTCTTGCCGCGTTCCGGTCCGAGTTCGTAGGGGCCGCGTGGCCCGCGATCGCGACTGCGTTTGTCCCGTCGAGGCCGGTCTGGACGGCGGCCATCGCTTGTCCGGTCACGTCGCGACTTGTCGCCGCGCTTTGTGTCTCCGCCCCTTCTGTCTCCGCGCTTCGTGTCTCCGCCCTTTCTGTCTCCGCCCTTTCTGTCTCCGCCCTTTCTGTCTCCGCCTGTGCGTTGTCCGCGCCTACCTTCGCCGCCGGTGCGCTGTTCGCGCCTGCCTTCCGCAGTCTTGGACTCAGCGCGCGCGCTTGCCGCGCTAAAGGGACGATACGGCCCGGTCTGCCGGGTGCGGCCGCGAGGGTAGGAAGGTCGCGGGGGAGGCTTGGGCTCGGGCGTCTTGGAGCCCGCCGGTGCGATTTCGACCGATTTTTCGGGCTCTGGTGCAGGCTCGGGCGCTTTTTCCTCAGCTTTTGCGCGCGCAGCGTCGACCGCGGCGCTGAGACCGGCTGGGTCGTTGCTCTCGGACCACAGTGTCGCCTGTAGTATGGGCCACGCCGCCTTCAACCAACCGCTCAACTTCTCGACATCCGCGCCACCGGCCAACACATCGTCGCGCGCAAACCGGCGCTCGACCCGCACACCGAGCTCGTCATCGAGCAGCGCCACTTCGAGCCCCTCGGCCAACGCAGCCCACTGCTCTTTGACACCTGTCCACGTGGTCCGGTCAAACCGCGCGCCAGCTGGCAGGGACAGCGACGCGACCAGCTCTGTGGCGTCGATCACCAGGCCGATATGGGCGTGTTTGCGGGTCACATCATCGGCGTCGACCGCCGGATCTGTTCGTTCGATGGCTGTTCGCGTCGGTCCGTCGTGCGTAAACGCGGCCGCCTGCCCACGCACGCGATGACCGTTGCTGAGCTTGGGATGGTCGGGGCTGGTCCAGACCGTCGCCTGGGCGTTCTCGATTCCGGCTCGATCGGCGAGCTGTCCAAGCAGATCGATCAGCCGCAGCCGCACCCGCCCGCGCTCGAGGTTGAACCGGTTGGACGCCCACTTTTTTTGCAAGTAGGCGTCGAAATCGGCGGCCTGCCAGCCGTCAAATCGCTCGTCAAAAAGCGCCATCGCAAGGCTCGCTACACGCTCGGATCGTCGGCCGGCTAGATCTTGTACCGGGTCAGCCAGTGCTCGTAAGCCGGGTTGCGGCCCTGGACGATGTCAAAGTATGCGGTCTGCAGCTTCTCGGTTACCGGCCCGCGGCTGCCCTGGCCAATATCGCGGCGATCGACCGAACGGACCGGCGTAACTTCGGCCGCCGTGCCCGTCATGAAGACCTCGTCGGCCAGGTAGAGCTCATCGCGCGCAAACGCCCGCTCCGCCACCTCGATGCCGAGGTCCCGGGCGATGAGCATCACCGTCTCGCGCGTAATGCCGGCCAGGATGTTCATCCCCAACGGCGGCGTGACGACGGCCCCGTTCTTGACGATGAAGAGGTTTTCGCCGCTCGCCTCGGTCACGTACCCCTGCTCATTGAGCAGAATCGCCTCGGCAAACCCGCCCGCGAGCGCTTCCCGCTTGGCGAGGATCGAGTTGATGTACTGGCCGCACAGCTTTCCTTTGCTCATCACGCTGCTGTGACCGGGGCGGTTGTACGACGAAATCATCGTATCCACGCCCTGCGTGAGGCCCTCTTCACCGAGGTACGCGCCCCACTCCCAGGCAGCGATCATCCCGTGGATCGGGTTTTCGCGCGCGCCGACGCCCATCGCGCCGTCGGCGATGTAGATGACCGGCCGGATGTAGCCGCTCGCGAGCCCATTGGCCTGCAACGTCTGCACCGACGCCGCTGCAAGCTCTTGGTGCGACCACCGAACGGCGGGACCGATGGTGACAAGGTGGCAGCTGTCCAGCAGGCGCTTGATGTGCGCGTCGAGCCGGAACACCGCACCTTCTCCGGGCCCCACGTCGTAGCTTCGGATCCCTTCGAACGCGCCGAGGCCGTAGTGAAACGTGTGCGTCAGGTGCGAGATTCGCGCGGTGTCCGCATCGAGAAGCTCACCGTTGAGCCAGACGCGCGTGTTTTCATCGATCTTGATCGTCATCGTCCGCTCCGAACACGCGAGAGGCGCGCGCCGTTATGTTTGTTCGTCGCTGCGGGCCCTTTGACTCCGCGCTGCGCCTGCCGTTCGTCGCTTCCAGGCCGACCTGAGATCAACCGGGATGAACCTGCGACGGGTACGCGGCCACCAAGGATGCGGCGTCCGCGGTCGCGGCGCGCGGAGGATAGCGATCAAGCCCGTCCCCGGCAATGGATCGCGGCTTGTTTCGTGGCTTCTCTTCCCGTACACACACGCTCCTATCGACCGCTCCCACGGCCCGTGCCACAACCCCTTGGAAACGCACGATGACACAATCGACCGCCCGCCCTGACACCGCGATCGTGATCCTCGCCGCCGGGCAGGGCACGCGCATGAAAAGCTCCCGCCCCAAGGCGCTGCACGAGGTGCTCGGACTGCCCATGATCGGCCACGTGATGCGCGTCGCCGAGACGCTGCAGCCCGGTCGCATGGTCATCGTTACCGGCCACGGGCGCGACCAGGTGCAGGGTTGGATCGGCAGCCAGTCGTGGAGCTGCGACGTGCGATTTGTCGAACAGGCCGAACAACGCGGCACCGGACACGCCGTCCAGATGGCGCTGCCCGAGCTTGGCGACGCCCGCGATGTCCTCATCCTCTACTGCGACGGCCCCCTGCTGCTGCCCAGCACACTCGCCAACCTGCTCGACGCACGCGGCGATGGTCACGTCTCCCTCATCACCGCCCGACCGCCCGACTCCGCCAAGTATGGCCGCGTGATCCTCGACGACGATGGCCGCATCGACCGCATCGTCGAGCACGCCGACTGCAACGCCGACGAGCTGGCCGTCGATCTCATCAACGCCGGCATGATGGCCGTCTCCCGCGACTTCCTCGTCGACGCGCTCGGCCGCCTCTCCGACGACAACGCCCAGGGCGAACTCTATCTCACCGATCTGCTCGAGATGGCCCGCCAAGCGGCTCTTCCGGGCGCCAACTACGAGGCCGATTGGCAAGAGGTCCAGGGCATCAACGACCGCTTCGAGCTCGCCCGGGCCACCTCGATCCTGCGCAGCCGCATCAACGCCGCGTGGATGTCCTCAGGTGTCGCGATCGAACAGCCCGACACGACCTGGATCGAAGCGACGGTGCAAATCGCCAACGACGTCACCATCTGCGGCAGCGTCGAGCTCCGCGGCGCCACCTCGGTCGGCACCGGCACCTTGATCGAGCACGGCTGCGTGCTGAAGAACACCTCGGTCGGCGAAAACGCACACCTCAAGCCGTACTGCGTCACCACCGACTCGAGCATCGGCAACCACACCGCGGTCGGCCCGTTCGCCCACCTTCGCCCCGGCTCCGTGCTGCACGACAAGGTCAAGGTCGGCAACTTCGTCGAGACCAAGAAGACCACGATGCGCGAAGGCGCCAAGGCCAGCCACCTCAGCTACGTCGGCGACGCGGACGTGGGCCCCGGCAGCAACATCGGCGCCGGCACCATCACCTGCAACTACGACGGGAAGAACAAGCACAAGACGGTGTTGGGAAAGGGCGTGTTCATCGGCAGCAACACCGCCCTGGTGGCCCCGGTCAACCTCGGGGACGACGCCTACGTCGGCGCCGGCAGCACCATCACCAAGGATGTGCCCGGCGGTGCCCTCGCGGTGGCGCGCGGTCGGCAGTTCGTCAAAGAAGGCTGGGTCGCCGCCAAGAAGGGCCAGGAGTAAAGAATGTGCGGGATTATCGGCTACGTCGGCCCCCAACAGTCCGCTGACATCCTTGTCGAAGGGCTGCGGCGTCTCGAATACCGCGGCTACGACTCTGCAGGCATCGCGATCCTCCACGCCGGCGCTATCGGCCTGCGTCGGTCGGTCGGCAAGCTGCGCAACCTCGACAAGATCCTCGCCGTCGAGCCCATTGAAGGAAGCGTTGGTATCGGCCACACCCGATGGGCGACCCACGGCCGACCGAGCGAGCCCAACGCGCACCCACACGTCTACGGGCGCGTCGCGGTTGTGCACAACGGCATCATCGAAAACCACCTCGCGTTGCGCGCGGACCTGCAGGAAAAAGGCCACACGTTCGCGAGCGAAACCGACACCGAGATCTTCGCTCACCTCATCCACAACGAGGTCGAAGCCGGCAAACCGCTCGCCCAGGCCGTGCGTTCTGCGATCGGCAGCGTCGAAGGCGCCTATGCCCTTGCCGTGCTCGATCGCGAAGCCCCCGACCGGGTCGTTGTCGCCAAACAACACAGCCCGCTCATTTTGGGCGTCGGCGAAGGCGAGCGCTTCTGCGCCAGCGACATCCCCGCGATCCTCAGCCACACGCGCGACGTCATCTACCTCGAAGACGGCGACCTGGCCGAGATCACGGCGCAAGGACACAAGATCTGGTCGGTCGAGACCGGCGAACCCATCGAGCGTCCCATCGCCCGCGTGCAGTGGAGCGCCGTCGCCGCCGAAAAGGGCGGCTACAAGCACTTCATGCTCAAGGAGATCCACGAGCAAGCCCGCGCCGTCACCGACACCATCCGCGGCCGCGCCTCGCTCGAACAGGGCGACGTCTTCTTCAACGAAGTCAGCCTCGATACAGAGCAGCTGCGGGCCGTCAACCGCATCATCATCATCGCCTGCGGAACGTCCTGGCACGCCGGCCTCGTCGGCAAGCACTACCTCGAACAAGCGACCCGCATCCCGGTCGAAGTCGACCTCGCCAGCGAGTTCCGTTACCGCGACCCCGTCGTCGATGCGACCTGCCTCGTCATCGCCATCTCGCAGTCCGGTGAAACCGCGGACACCCTCGCAGCCCTCAAAGAAGCCGGCCGCCGCGGCGCCACCTGCCTCGGCATCGTCAACGTCATCGGCAGCACCATCGCGCGCACCGCTGGCGAGGTCGTCTACACCCACGCGGGACCCGAAATCGGCGTCGCATCGACCAAGGCGTTCACCACCCAGATGACCGCGCTCTACCTGCTCGCTGTCATGCTTGGCCGTCGTCGCGGCACCATCGATGTACCCCAAGCTCGCGAGCTGCTCGGCGCTCTGGTCGAGGTCCCCGGCGAGATCGACAAGGCGATCGAGATGAACGCCAACGTCCGTGACCTCGCATGGCAATACCGTGAGGCTCGCTCGGCGCTCTATCTCGGCCGCGGATTGCACCACCCGATCGCCCTGGAGGGCGCGCTCAAACTCAAAGAGATCAGCTACATCCACGCCGAGGGTTATGCCGCCGGCGAGATGAAACACGGCCCCATCGCGCTGATCGACGAGCACACGCCCACCGTCGTTGTCGCCCCGCGCGGCCCCAGCTACGAAAAGACCGCAAGCAACCTGCAAGAGATCCGCGCCCGCCACGGACCCGTCATCGCGCTCGGTGACGCCGACGACGAACAACTGAAAAACCAGTGCGAGGGCTTCCTGCCGGTCCCCGTCACCACACCCTGGACCGCGCCCATCGTCGCCGTCGTGCCGCTGCAGCTGCTCGCGTACCACCTCGCCGACATCAAGGGCACCGACATCGACCAGCCGCGCAACCTGGCCAAGTCGGTCACCGTCGAATAGCCGAAGCTACCTGTGTCCGTTCGCGAAGGCCCCGATCCGCTCGCTCGGCCCGATCTCGCCGAAGTCATCTTCATGGCGCCGCTCGGCATCATGGTGCGTCGCGGAGACGTCCAGTTCGTCGAACGCTCCGGCTGGTACCAGGTCCTGTCCGAGTCGCTGAAGGACCCGCACTACAACGAAGTCGTGCTGTCCGTGGTGCCCGACACCGAGATCGCCGAGGTGATCGACGACGTCTTCGCGACCTACGAGCGTATCGGCACGGCGTTCAAGTGGTGCGTCGGCCCGCCAACACGTCCGCTCGACATGGCCGAGAGGTTGCGAAAACGCGGCGCAAGAGCCGCCGACGTGGCGCTCATGGCCTGCGACACCGCCGCGCTGCACATCGCCTACGATTCGGCCATCACCGTCACCCCAATCGACGAGCACAACGCTGACGAGCTGTGGTTCCCCGTCGACTTCGAGGGCTGGCACATCGCGCCCGAAAACCAATCACATCGGCGCGACGAGGTGCTCTGGACCCTGCGCAACCTGGGCGATTCGCGGCGTCTCTTCGTCGCCTCGATCGATGGCCGGCCGGTCGCCACGACCTCTTTTGTGCTCAAGGACGACGGTGACACCAGCCTCGCCTACATGAGCGGCGGCATGGTCCTGCCCAGCTACCGTGGCCGCGGCATCTACCGCGCGTTGATCGAGGCCCGGTTGGCAGCCTTGCGCTCCATGGGCATGCGCCTCGCTGTCACCCAGGCACGCGTGGAAACATCGGCCCCGATCCTCGCCAGGCTCGGCTTCACAGAAGTCGCGCGGTCACACGTCTTTTGGTGCAACGAATCGCCCTGAAACGGTCGCGTGGGCAATCATCGCGTTCAATCGTCGCAATCGTCTGCCGTGAGAGGTCCGCGCATCGCGTCGAGCAGCTTGCGAACCTCGCCCCGCACCGGCTTCATCCACGCCTTGCCGGACAGGTCGATGAGCCTGCAAACCGTCGACGTCGCATGATCGATAAGCCTGCGCGTGCGCTTCCGTCCCGCGCTCCGGTCGTGCAGCCAGAACAAGATCACGGCCATCTGCAGCAGCCAAAGCAGCTCGGGCAGCTCGTCCCGAAACTCGTCAGCTAACCGGCCGGCGATTGCCGGTGCAGAGCGTTGAAGCTGGTTGGATGACGAAACGTCGGGCTATTCGTCTTCGGCGTGGCCGCGCGCTTCGTTGACGACATCTGCGGCGGTCTCGGCGGCGACTTCAGCGGCGGCGCGCGCGGTTGCGGCGGTGGCTTCAGCGAGCCGTTCGACAATACCGCGGACGGCCCGGCGTGCCCCTCGGCGCGTGGTCGGATCGGACTTGGCGTCGTCGTCGTCCACGGCCTCGAGCTCTTCTTCGACCTCGTCCTCTTCGACGGGGACATCGTTGATCTTCACACGCGGTCGCGCGCCGGAGCTGACCTTCGCTCGCAGCTTGCCTTCCTCGTTGGGAATGAAGCGGACTTCGGTGCGGATCTCGAAGCTGACCGACGTCAGGATCTTGGTGATCTCTTCGGACAGGTTGAGCGTCTCGAGGAAGTTGTGGACCTCGCGTCCCACGATCGCGACCGCCTCGCGGCGCGTTGCATCAACGCCGCTGACAGCCGACCCGATAAGGTCTTTCTCAGCAACGGCGCCAACGACGGCACGAACCCCTTCCTCGGTGGTCAGCATCGTGTTGATGCCGGTCGTCACCGCCTTCTTGACGAGGTCGCCGAGCAGCTTGCGATCGGCCTGCCGTTGCGGGTCATCGTGCGGCGGCCGCCCGCGAGCGCTCGAATCGAATGGAGCCTGGACCGGATCCGCCGCGCCTGACCCCGTATGCGCACCGTTGGCGTCTGCAGGGCCGCTCGTCGTCGTCTTGGTCTCGGATGCGTTGTCGGACATCGTGGCCGCCTCCGCGATCAGTGCCCGGCGCCGTCGACGACCGGCTCGCCGTGGAACTGCGCGTGCCGCTGATCGGATTTGAAGGTGCCGCCTTGCTCCGCAATCGTCTGCGTGCCGAGGCTGAGCAGGTCGATTTTGCCCGTGTGCTGGGTGCGTCGATCCACCGTGGGCAGAGTGTGCCGGCCCGAGTCCATGCGGATCGCGTCGCACGGGCACGCTTCCGCGCAAAAACCGCAGTAGATGCACTTGAGCAGGTCGATCTCGAAGACCTCGGGGAACTTCTCGATGCTCACATCCGCGTGTTCACCCGCGACGATCGTGATGCAGTTGGCCGGACACGCGGTCGAACACAGCATGCACGCGACGCAACGAACCTGGCCGTCCGGGCGCTCCATCAAGCGGTGCTTGCCGCGGAACCGGTCCGGGTACGGCTTCTGCTGTTCGGGGTATTGCACCGTTACGGTGTCGCCACCATCGCCGAACATCCGCCCAAAGAGGTTCTTGACGAACACCCGCGACGTCAGCGCGACGCCCTTGGTGATCTCGACCACATAGCTCTGCCGCAGCAGATCCGGGTCCTTTCGGTCAACAAGCTTGGCCATGGCGATGGTCTCCTAACAGACTGCGCGCAAGCGCCTCTAAAAGCGGTCAACAAACGCGAGAACCACACCGGTCACGACGAGGTTCACCAGCGCAGCGGGCAGCAGCATGGTCCAGCCCAGCTTCATGATCTGGTCGTAGCGGAAGCGCGGCAGCGTCCAGCGAATCGTCATCTGCAGCCACACGAGCAGCAACACTTTGCCGAGGAACGCGCCGATTCCCAACGCGATCATGAACGGACCGTCGCCGCTCAGACCCGGGATATGCCAGCCACCGAGGAACAGCAGGGCGCCGATGCAGCCGATCAACACGACCTCGACGAACTCGGCGATCGCGAGCACGCCAAATGCCATCGCGCTGTATTCGGTCCAGTAACCTGCGGTCAGCTCGGATTCGGCCTCGGCCACGTCGAACGGCGCGCGCTTGTTCTCAGCGATCGCACACGCGAGATAGAGGACGAAGGCAAACGGCTGGAAGACGATGCCCCAACCGGGCAGCCAGCCGCCGTACATGCGCGACTGGCCTTCGACGATCTCATACAGGTCGAGCGAACCGTAGATCATGAAGACGCCGACCAACGTCAGGCCGATAGCGACCTCGTAGCTGATCATCTGCGCCGAAATACGCAGGCCGCCCATCAGCGACCACTTGTTATTGGACGCCCACGCACCGAGCACCGAGCCGTAGACGTTGAGCGAGGTGATCGCGAAGACCAACAGCATGCCGAGGTTGGTGGGCGCGACCTGGAACGGTGTGAACGCGCTCCCCTCAGCGGGGGCCGGGCCAAATGGGATCGCGACGAACACCGTCAGCGCTGGCACGAACGCCAACAGCGGCGCGAGGCGGAACATCCACGGGTTGGGCGTGATCGGGACAAAGTCCTCTTTGATCAGCATCTTCAGCCCGTCGGCCACAATGTGCAGCAGGCCGCCGAACGTGTACTTGCCGAAGTTGGCGCGGTTGGGGCCGATGCGGTTTTGCATCAGCGCCGAGTACTTGCGCTCGAGCCACGTGAGCAGCGTCGCGACGACCATCACGAAGCCGAACACGAACGCGCCGAACTTGAGCAGCGCGCCGAGTACCAGGTCGGCTGTGAAATGTCCTGTGATTTCCAACACGTCGATGTCCTGTCTGTGGGTCCGGTGAAGGTCCGTTGAGGCGGCGGAGACCGCGCGTCCCGGCTACTGTCCGCTGGCGGGGGTAACCAGGTCGCTCGTGCCGCGCTGAATCGCGAACGGGCGTTTGGCGGTCGGGTGCACGTCGTCGGGCTCCCACTCCTTGGTGCCGGGGATGCGCTTGCGCTTGGGCGCGGGTTCACCACCGTTGGTCAACGCGCCGCCGAGGTCGGCCAGGTAGCCGTAGCTCAGGTTGGCGAAGGCCGGCACGTCCTGCGCGATGGCGGCGAACACATCTGCAGCGCCGGCCGTGGACCCGAAGCTGAGCTCGACACCACCAGCGGCGGCAGCGGCGAGCGCGACGGAAACAGGCCGGACAACCCCGCGCGCGGCAGGCAAGGGCGCCATCACCCGCTGAATCCAGCCGTCCGCGTTGACGATTGTGCCGTCGCGGGTGTGCAGTTGGCCGATCGGCAACACGACAGCGGCAGCTTCGGTCAGCCCGTTGTCAACGTCGCTGAGCACGAACGCAGCGTCATGTTCACTGAACGCTTCGAGCGCGGCGTCCGACGGCATCGCGTCGTTATCGACCACCAGCAGCGCATCGGCCTGTGCCGCGTTTGCAGCGAACGCGGCGTCATCACCCCAACCCGGGGCAACCGCGTCGAGAATGGCCGTCGCGCCGGTCGCATTGCAGTCCCGGTCCCCCTTCTTGAGGATGTCGTCCCCCTGCCAGCCTTCGCGGCGCAGCAGGTAGACGCGA
>Ga0114932_10001954_pt1 | contig 22608 bp, 21 predicted proteins | sample 2SBtaG_2_FD_87286 | JGI IMG/M metagenome (GOLD analysis project Ga0114932, IMG submission 87286) | Deep subsurface microbial communities from Kolumbo volcano to uncover new lineages of life (NeLLi) - 2SBTROV12_ACTIVE470 metaG | ecosystem: Environmental > Aquatic > Marine > Volcanic ...
AGGTTCTGAAGGGCGAAGAACCGGGCAGGGACCGCCCCGGCAGACACCTCAAAGCCGAACCTCTGGAGGCGACGCGCAAGAATCTTTCGCGCGAATTGGAAGGATTTCGGGTCGATGATGAAGACCTGAACGGGTATCTGATGTATCCGAAGGTCTTTCTGGATTACATGGGCCGGCACCGCCTTTATGGCCCGGTGCGGACCCTGCCCACGCGCACCTTCTTTTACGGCATGGAACCCGGCGACGAAATCGAAGCCGAAATCGACCCGGGCAAGACGCTGGAAATCCTGTTGCAGGCAGTTGGCGAAACCAGCGAAGATGGCGAAGTGCGGGTGTTTTTCGAGCTCAACGGCCAGCCGCGCGTCGTTCGGGTGCCCGACCGCAAAGCCAAGGCCGTAACGGCGAAACGCGCCAAGGCCGAGGCCGGAAACCCGGCCCATATCGGCGCACCGATGCCCGGATCGGTCGCAACGGTCGCGGCGGTTGCCGGGTCCCGGGTGAAGGCGGGCGACCTGCTGTTGACCATCGAAGCGATGAAGATGGAAACCGGCATCCACGCCGAACGCGATGCGGTCGTGGCGATGGTTCATGTCCGTCCGGGCGACCAGATCGACGCCAAGGACTTGCTGGTCGAACTGGATTGAAACGGCAGACCACCGCTACGTCTTTGACCGATGGTCGGTGCCGGGGTGATGTCTTGGTGGAGGCGGGGGCTGTCACGGACGGCACGTCTGACGGTCGCAGATTTCAACGCATCGGCAACGACGCAATGTTTCGTGCGTGACGATCGCGGCGGCGTTTCGCGGGTCTGTTTTGCCGCGTCCGAAGACAGATCGTCTGGGCTCGGGGGCTCTCGACGGTCGGGAAACACACCGGCGCTTGATCGCGGCGATACGGGACGCTCCGGATCAAAGTGAGAGCCAGCGCTGCCGGACCGATTGCTGTTGCAGCATGTGCGCGGCTGAATGGACGTCGACAACGTCGATCGTTGGCAATGCGGGAGGTCGGGGGATGTACTGCAGATGTCCGCAACCGGGGGACGATTTCCACCGGCTCATTTCACGGCAAACCTTGCCTTTACAATAGGTTAGACCGAAACACATCCGGAATTCCGGATTATCGGTTTACCGGTTTACTGGTTTACCGACACACCGGTTTACCGGTCGACCGGTGCGCTGGAAAACCGGTCCGCTGGTTCTCTGGTCTACCGTTCCGCTGGTTCTCTAGTCTACCGGTGGACCGGTAATCCGATCCGTTAATCGGTCGAAAACTTTTGCCGCGTATCATTTCGAGATCACCAGAATTGCGCCACCGCGCCAGAAAGGACGGCCCATGTTTCAGATATCCGATCAATCGCTTGCCAGCTATTGCAACGCTTTGGCGCACAAACGCCGCGCCCGCATTTTCAGGATATTGATCACCGATCCCGCAAGCGGCAGCAGTTTTTCGAAGCTTCAGGATGTGCTTGGCTTCGCGCCATCCTCGTTGATTCACCACTTACGCGAGATGGAGCGTTGCGGGGTCATTTTGCGCCGTGCGAAAGGGACCCAAACCGAATATTCGCTGAACGCCAGGCCTCTTGGCCGGGCGTTGAAGACGATCATCGACCACTGCCAAACGCAGCCGACACCGGAGATCAAGCCGCTGCACGCATTGGGCGCCCGAGTTTGAGGTCAACCGGGTCGCCTTTGCACGGCGCCGATCCGTCGTGCCGGCGTCCCTGAACACCACCGGTCGCGCCGATCAACGCTGCGAAGCGGACTTCGGTCCAGCGGCGTCTGATCCCGAACCGGGGATCATTTGGCCGGATATCGACTGATCCGATGCGCCGGAGCGGTCGCATTTGCGCCCGCCGGCGCTGGTGAATAATGCAGCCAAGCGCGATTTGGACCGCCGCGATCGTCGTGTTCGGAAGGAAAATTCGCGCCTGTGGACGATCCCCGCGTCCATTCGGGATTTCCGCGAGTTCCATCCCTGCGGCGAATATTTCGCTTGAAATGGGGCCACACTGTCTGGTGCAAAACTGGCCGGCACAGGCGACTTTTGCCCGAAATCGGCAAGGCCCGGGGGGGGCGCCCATGGGCCTTGGCGCGCGTTTTTCAGCATATTGCCCCCCGAAAAACGGCATACCCAACAAGATCAGCACCTCGCCCAGCGCGCTTAAGGGCACGAAATTCCCGGCAATCGCGGCTTGTTTCCGGATGTTGTACGATTTGGAAAACAAGACCACGCGCCGATCCGGTGACCCCGGAAAAGAATTCCGGCGAACCGCGATTCGCGCCATCGCCGGATATGCCCGGCAAACCAGCCCAAATACCGTTATCAGCGTGAACCCAACCAGATTCATATGGGCAGCAACGGTGATGGCGTGACATCCCGACTGGGGCCCATATTCATGCCCAAAAGGACGCCGAAGAGCGAATAAAGTGCTGCGATCAACAAGAAGTTTCCGGTGACATTCTTGAAGTCCCCGCCCCTTTTCGCCGCCCCGACCATCGTGCGCTGCGGATTGCACGAACGACGCGCGACCTTCGCTGGAAACGTTTGCGGACCGGGGTCATTGGCACCAGTCCGCGTCGCCTTCCGGCTTGCGGCACGCCGCCGGGCGCTTTATGGCATGCCGGTCATTTCCTGGGGGTGCTTATGACCAGCCTTTTAGCCGATCCCGCCGTCTGGGCCTCGTTTCTGACGCTCACGATTCTTGAAATCGTGCTGGGTGTGGACAACGTGATCTTCATATCGATCACCGCCCAGCGACTGCCGGAAAACCGCCGCCGCCCGGCGCGACTGCTGGGTCTGACCGGTGCGCTGGTCATGCGGATCGCGCTGCTGTTTTCGATCAGTTGGATCGTCGGGCTGACCCGCCCGGTGCTGAGCGTGCCGGGCTATGATCTGAGCTGGCGCGATCTGATCCTGCTCGGCGGGGGATTCTTCCTGCTTTACAAATCATCAACCGAAATCTTCGCCGAAATGGAGCCCCCGCGCCGACACCCCCGCACCGGACGCGCGACATTCTTCGCGGTGCTGGTTCAGATCATCGTGCTTGATCTGGTATTCTCGCTTGACAGCGTCATCACCGCGATCGGGATCGCCGACCATCTGGAGGTCATGATCGCGGCCGTCACCGTTGCCATCGCGATCATGATGATCGCCGCCGAGCCGATTGCCGGATTCGTTGAACGCCACCCGTCGACCAAGATGCTGGCGCTGGCATTTCTGGTGATGATTGGCATGGCGCTGGTGGCGGACGGGCTGCATCAACACATCGAACGCGGATTCATCTATGCAGCAATGGTTTTCGCCGGTGCAGTCGAAGCGCTCAACCTGCTCAGGGCGCGGCGGCGCAGGGCACCGGATTGACAATGGGCAAGATGCCGCGGAGCGCCCTTTTTCCCCTTGCGGCACCTCGCAACAATCGCTAGATCACGCGGCACCCAAGGACGCGGGCGTAGCTCAGTGGTAGAGCACTTCGTTGCCAACGAAGATGTCGTGAGTTCGAATCTCATCGCCCGCTCCAAATACTCCTTTCCGTGCCACCAGAAATTCAATGTGAGCCATCAAATTTGTGGGCTTGGGATCGTGTAGATTCCCACCGGAACGGCCCGGGCCCGCTGTGGTTTCTCCGCACCCAAAAGAATGGATACAGGTGTTGCGGAACGACGGAATGATTCAGATCGGTTTGGGCCCAAAGTAGCTCCGCGTGGCGTGATGCAGGATATTCTCCGGCCGTTCGCTGTGCCGGTTTACCGAACGGTGGTTTTGCCGGGTCGGTGGACGCGGGGCAATGCGAAGAACATGACAATCATCGAGACGCAGCGGTCACTGGACCGGACGTATCTGCCTTTCATCCGGAGCTACCGCTGCCGCTATGGGCGCGAAAGTAGCGATTTTTTTCACGTTTTACGGTTTGCCGCCGTGTATTCCCCACTTGCCGTCAGACCGGCAACGAGCTTTTACGCCCGACCTCCCAAGGTGATGATGATCTGTTCAAAATCAAGAAAACTGATTTTACGAAAATCTGCGTCGAGGCTTGTTGTTTACACGGCGGGGGCCTTTAGATCGGAGATCTCGATCGTTTCACAAAGGATAAGAAGTATTTGATCCACGGATAGTTGCTGGTGTGTCGCAAGTGGCAAAAACTTGCGAGCAAATTGTTCAGGACCATCCCATCGAATTCACCGGTAATTCCATGACCGCGTTGGATATTTTCACAAAACTTCGTGTCCTGGGAAAGACCCTCCAGCTTTGCATAGTGAAACTCGTGGGCTCGGATGATGCCGGGTTGCTGACCCCATGGATGGTTCCGGATCGTCGTGAATTCCACGTGCCCGCGGCCCTGTGGGCGCTGACACATCACCGCATTGGCGGGAATAACCCCGCACATTTCAAAGCTATTGGCATGCCACTTCAACTGTTCGCACAAATACATCAGCCCACCACATTCGGCGTAAGCAGGCAGACCCGTCAGGATTGCTTGTCTTATTTCGGATCTAAGGCTTCTGTTCCGGCTCAAAGCCAGCGCCTGGGTTTCCGGGAAACCGCCGCCGATAAAAAGGCCGTCGACTTTCGGCAGCTCTGCGTCTTTGGTTGCGTCAAAAAAAACCAACTCTGCGCCAAGTGCCGCAAAAGTTTCGATGTCGTCCTCGTAATAAAAGCCAAAAGCGGCGTCCCGCGCCATTGCAATCTTCAGGCCCTGAAACTCTGTGTCGACAACCGTCGCCGCAGGAAGTGACAGCGGTTTGGCCGATCGGGCGATTTTACCGATGGTGCCAAGATCGGTGGATTGCCCGACGATTTCGCCCAAGGTGTTTATCAGGTCGGTTGTCGATGGAATTTCCAATGGGGTGATCAAACCCAAGTGGCGTTCATCGATATCAAGTTTCGCGCTGCGCCACACTGCGCCAACGACCTTGGTGTCGGAATATTCCTCGACGGCAGCTCTGAGTTTGCCCTCATGCCTTGCGCCGCCAACATTGTTCAATATCACACCGGAAACGCGGATATCAGGATCGAAATTTTGGTATCCAAATAGCAATGGTGCGATGCCACGAGTCATACCCGTCGTATCAACGACAAGGATGACCGGCGTTCGTGTTACGCGGGCCAGCTCAGCGTTGCTGTCCGCGCCCTTCAGATCCACACCGTCAAACAGTCCCTTGTTGGCTTCAATCAGGCCCAGGTCGGCGCTCTGTGATTTCGTGGCAATCAGGCCGCGCATTTCGATGACGGACATCGTATTGAAGTCGAGATTGTAGCAGGGTCTACCGCTTGCCGCGCGCAGCCACATTGGATCAATGTAGTCGGGCCCTTTTTTGAAGCATTGAACGCGGTTGCCCTGACTGGTCAAGGCGGCTGCCAGTCCCGCCGAGATCACAGTTTTTCCGGATGACTTATGCGCGGCTGCAACGAGAAAACGGCCCATAATCAGGCTGCGGTCAGCAGTCGCGATTTATTTCGGTCGTTCCAAATCTGCTGGGCCAGAACTTGCGCGTCTTCAGGTGTGGCCGCTTTCTGCATCGTCTTCAAAGTGATCGCCAACGTCCCGACGACGGCTGCTTCGCCGTATTCATCGGCGCGATCACCGGCCCATACGTCTACCAGGCGCCCGACATCCATTTCTTGGTCAGCCGGCTGATGTGGTTCAGACAGGATCGCCGGCCATTCGGAAACTACAGGTTCCTCCTGGCCTTTGGTTTCCCAGACAACGGTCGGTTTGTTCGGGCGTCTTTCGATTTCCCCACCGTCGCCTCGAAATACCGCTGAATGAGGTTGGTTCAACAGGATTGCAGCGCCGGCGTGAATATCCATAAAGCCACGGTGAAATATGCCCTGCATCATCACCGGCGCTGAAAAAGGGTTCAGCATGCGCGAGAAACTGTGCACGGGCGAGCGTAAACCAAATATCGGTCGCAGTTGGATAAGCTCTTGTAATTTCGGGCAAAACGCTTCGATCGGCGCATAGGCAAAATTGTTTTGTCCTAAGTGCAGAGCCGCATCTTCAAGATTTTTGCTGACCGGAACGCCCAAAGTTTCGAGGGTTGATCTGGTATATACTCGACCCGGCGTATGCCCGTCGGTCCCATGCATGAACACTTTGTACCCGGCCGACGCCAGGGCCAGGGCAGAAAGAATGAACCACGGGAGCTGGATACGTTTGCCGGCGTAAGAAGACCAGTCGACGTCGACATCCGGCGCATTTTCGGGAACATCAATTGTTGCCCTGCTGCCTTGCGCAAAACCTGCGGTTTCCTCAGACGTTTCCTCGCGCAGCCGGAGGAGCATCAGGAACGCCCCGATTTGCTCTGGCCGAGCCTGATCGCTCAAGATCATCTGCATCGCGTCAGCGGCTTCTTCCTGCGTCAGCGCGCGGGATCTGGTTTTTCCGCGCGCAAGAATAGCCACATATTTGGCGAACGGATGCAGCTCTGGCACATGGAAAACAGTTTTCATCTTGCTACACTGATTGCTCTGCTGATTTTTTGGCGATCAGGTCCATGTTAGTATCAGAAAGCGAAGAAGGCAAAATTCGAAAGATCGTCACGCCAAGGCCTGTCGCCGCATCCGCCAATGCGACGCCTCCACGACCAAGCCCCGGTTCGCTTGGGATGGGCTGTACTTGGAGACCCGCACGGGCTTAATGCGCCAGAAGCGGGATAGGATATGGCTGACGAAACGGTTGCAGAAGTTGCAAATTTCGAACTACCGCTTGGGCGCAAAGCCAACCTGAATGCTGTACATGACCAGAGCGGGCTGAAAAAGCTGCGATTGACTTGCGAGAAATTCGTCGCTTTACGATGACTGAACTGGATCGGACGACCGCTGGGAATCTCGGCGGTGCGTTGAACGATTGGGCAAACACAAACGTGGAAAATTAGAACGATAATGGACTATTTGCCGATTTTTCTGGATTTGCGTGGCAAGACGGTGGTTGTCGACGGTGGCACCACGATTGCATCGCGTCGCGCGGAAAGAGCGCTCGGTGCGGGCGCAATCGTCCATGTTTTCGACGATGCGCTGGGCGATGAATTCGAACCGATCTATGGTCACAAGAATTTGCATCACAAAAAGCGCCGGTGTGCCGAAGATGATATTCTGGGGGCCGCTGTCGTCTATGGTTGCTCGGAAGATCCGGATCGCGACCGTCGTCTCGCCGATGCTGCGAGAAAACATAAAATTCTCATGAATGTTGCGGACGAAATGGAACATTGCGACTTTATCACACCGTCGATCGTCGACAGATCGCCCTTGGTGATCGCAATATCCACCGGTGGCACCGCGCCGATCATCGCCCGAATTCTGCGTGCGCGCATCGAAAGCTTAATTCCGCCGGCATTCGGGCAAATGGCGGAATTTTTCGGAAAATTCCGGGATGTTGTGCTGGCGCGGATAAAAGTGCCGCGTGCCCGTCGGCGATTTTGGGAAGAAACGATCGACGGTGCGTCAGGTGACCTGTTTCTGGCGGGCAACGAAACCGCAGCGGAAAAACATCTGCTCAAAAGTTTGACCGAGATGAATGACGGCGAAAAAGCGGCCCGCGTAGGAGAGGTTTTTTTGGTCGGAGCCGGGCCCGGTGATCCCGATTTGTTGACCTTTCGCGCATTGCGTTTGATGCAACGCGCCGACGTTGTCTTGTACGATCGTTTGATCGGCGACGGGATTCTGGAGTTGGTGCGTCAGGATGCGAAACGGATTTACGTCGGCAAACTCCCGAAACAGCATACAATGCAACAGGAAGACATCAGCGATCTTTTGGTCGATCTTGCAAAATCGGGCAAGCGGGTTCTGCGCCTGAAGGGGGGGGATCCGTTCCTGTTTGGGCGCGGCGGCGAAGAAATCGAAAGGCTCGCAGAAAACAAGATTCCGTTTCAAGTCGTGCCGGGAATTACCGCAGCTTCGGGATGTTCAGCCTACGCCGGAATTCCGCTAACGCACCGGGATCACGCACAATCATGTGTGTTTGTCACCGCTCACGGCAAAGATGGGGTGCGCAACCTGAATTGGGAGTCGCTGGTTCGGCCCGATCAAACCGTCGCGATCTATATGGGACTTTCCAGTCTTGGGGTGTTGGTCGACGAAATGGTTGAACGCGGCTTGGGTGCCAATTTGCCGGTGGCCGTGATCGACAAAGGCACCCGCGCAGGGCAAAAAATCGTCACCGGATCGCTGGCTGATATTGTCGGCAAAGTGGCCACGGCCAATCTGGAAGGTCCGTCAATGATCATTCTGGGTCAGGTTGTGAAATTGAGGGACCGGTTGAATTGGTTCGGGGACGAAGCGGGCGGCTACGCAATGTCCATAACCGCGAAACGGGCTCTCTGATCGGTTCACAATATATGAATGCCCGCCCGTAATCCCGCATTTTTTGATGGGGTCCGCGCGTAGGATTACGCGGCTGGTTTCTGTTTCATGGCGGGTGTGATCCCGCCGATGGCCAAGTTGGGCCGGTTTCGCGGTTCGTCGCGGCATGGCTGACAGCCACGCAAATGTGGATTTTTCCGCCGAACAGGTCATTTCGCCCTGCCCGTCAGGTCAGTTGCGTGCCGCGGGTCAACATGGCACCCCGCAAAAACGTCGCCGCATCCATCGGCGCCTTGCCGGCCCTTTGCACCCGCAGCACGCGAACGGCGCCGCTGCCGCAGGCGATGGTCAGATCGCTGTCCAGAACCTCGCCCGGGGATCCCGCGCCGTCAGCGATGCGGCTGTCGAGCAGTTTCAGCCGCTCGTCGCCCAACAGGCACCAGGCACCGGGAAACGGCGACAGACCCCTGATCTTGCGGTCGATGTCGATGGCAGGGGCGCTCCAATCCAGTCTGGCCTCGGCCTTGGCAATTTTCGCGGCATAGGTAACGCCGTCGCTGGCCTGATCGATACCGGACAGCCGGTGCCCCTGTGCCAACGCGGTGGTGATCGTCGCTGCCCCCAGCGCCGCCAACCGGTCGTGCAGGGTTTCCGCGGTATCCTTCTCCGTGATCGGCAATCGGCGTTCAAGCAACACGGGGCCGGTATCCAGCCCCGCCTCCATCTGCATGACCGATATACCGGTTTCTGGGTCCCCGGCCATGATGGCCCGCTGGATCGGCGCCGCACCGCGCCAGCGTGGCAGCAGCGAGGCGTGAATGTTCAGGCAGCCCCACACCGGCGCATCCAACAATTGCGGGGGAAGGATCAGACCATAGGCCACGACAACCGCGACTTCGGCGTCGAGCTGCCGGAACGCGGCAACGTCCGGTGCGGACCTGAAATCAGCCGGGCAACGCACGATCAGCCCCAGTTCCTGCGCCCTGGTCTGAACCGGCGAAGGCCGCGTCCGGGTTCCCCTGCCCGCCGGGCGCGGTGGCTGGGTGTAGACCGCGACGACCTCGTGCCCGGCATCCGCCAGTGCGTTCAGGGCCGGTACCGCAAAATGCGGGGTCCCCATGAACACGACCCGCACGATTCAGGCGCTCCGCCGGGCGAGTTTTGCCGATTTCGCCAGCAGCATCCGCCGCTTCACCCGGCTGAGGCGATCAAAAAACATGATCCCGTTCATATGGTCGATCTGGTGCTGGACAGAAGCCGCCCAAAGGCCGGAAAAATCCCGCTGCACCCGGTTTCCGGAAGGATCCAGATAGGTGACCGTCACCGGTTCCGGTCGCAGGATTTGGGCGCGCAGTCCGGGCAGGTTGGGGCTGCCTTCTTCCTGCAATTTCATGTTTTCGCTGACGCGAACGATCTCGGGGTCGGCCATTTTCACCGCCTGGCCCCGGCCCGAGCAATCAACAACAGCGACCCGGCGCAAATCGCCGATCTGCGGCGCGGCCAGACCAACACCGGGCATCGCGTACATCGTGTCCAGCAAATCCCGCCACAGTTCGCGGATGGCATCGTCGATCTTTCCGACCGCAGCGGCCGGTGTCTGCAACCGACGATCCGGCCAGTCGAGGAAGGGGCGCACGGCCACTAGGACCGCGCCCTTTCCTTTTTCAGCTTTTTCATCTTGCCGGTGATCATCGAGCGTTTGATCTTGGAAAGGTAGTCGATGAACAGCTTGCCGTTCAAATGATCGATCTCGTGCTGAACACAGGTGGCCCAAAGCCCGTCAAAGGCAGATTCCTGTGCCCGCCCATCCAGATCGAGGTAGCGGACCTTCACTTCGGCGGGGCGGGTAATTTCCTCATATTGATCCGGTATCGACAGGCAGCCCTCGTCATAGGTGTTCAATTCCGCGGAGGCCCAAGTCACCTCGGGGTTGATCAGCGCCAGTGGCTGTGGCTTTTCATCTTTGGCAGAGCAATCCATCACGATCAGCCGCTGAAGAACCCCGACCTGCGGCGCGGCCAGACCGATGCCCGGCGCGGCAGCCATGGTTTCCAGCATATCCCCGGCCAGCGCGACAGTCGCCGCATCCACAGCCGCAATCGGGTCGCAGATTTTCTTCAGGCGCGGATCGGGATGGATCAGGATGTTTCGCAGGCTCATGGCGCGGATTTAAGCGGTTGGCGCGGGCAGCGCAAGACGCCACAGGGCAGCAAGTTTGACTTGCGGACGGCTGGCCAGACGCTAGCTTGTGGCGACATCAACGATAGGGGCCGCCGCCATGAATTTCGACGAAATCACCGACCGCCGCAATTCAGGTTCGCTCAAGTGGGACGGCATGGAAAAGATTTGTGGCGTGCCCGCCGATACCGGGTTGCCGATGTGGGTTGCCGATACCGATTTCCGTTCTGCCGACTGCATTCAGGACGCGGTGCGCGGGATGCTGGACCACGGCATCTATGGCTATGTCGGCGATCGGGTGGAATACAAGGCGGCCATCGGCTGGTGGATGGAAAACCGGCATGACTGGCGGATCGAACCCGATTGGATTTTCACAACACACGGATTGTGCAACGCCGTCGGGCTGTGTCTGCAAGCCTTTACCCGACCGGGTGACGCGGTGCTGCTGTTCACCCCGGTTTATCACGCCTTTGCAAGGGTGATCGAAGCCGCCGGTCGCGAGGTCAGCGAGTGCACCCTGAAGAACGTGGACGGTCGATACGAGATGGATTTCGAGGCCGCCGCGGCCCGTCTGACCGGCCGCGAAAAAGCGGTGATCCTGTGCTCGCCGCACAATCCCGGCGGGCGGGTCTGGAACCGCGCGGAGCTACGCGAACTGGCGGATTTCTGCGCGGCGCACGATTTGTTGCTGATCGCCGACGAAATTCACCACGATTTGGTCTTTCCCGGGCACAAACATCTGCCAATGCCGGTGGCGGCACCCGAAATCAGCGATCGCCTGGTGATGCTGACGGCACCGTCGAAAACCTTCAACACGGCGGGAACCCACACCGGCAACGTCATCATCATGGACGATGGGCTGCGCAGAACATTCGCGCAGGTCATGACGGCGATCTCGATTTCCCCCAACAATTTCGGTCGGGAAATGGCGCGGGCGGCCTATTCCGAGGCTGGGGCGGTATGGTTGGATGCACAAATGGAATACCTTGAGGGAAATCGCCGGTTGTTTGACCAGGGGGTCGATGCGATCCCCGGCTTTGTGTCCATGCCGCTACAGGCGACATATCTGGCCTGGGTCGATTTTTCCGCAACCGGGATGGCACCGGCCGAATTCACCCGCAGGGTCGAGCAGGTTGCCAAGATCGCGGCCAATCATGGATCGACCTTCGGCAGCGGCGGCGAAAGCTTCCTGCGCTTCAATCTGGGCACGCAGCGTGCACGAATCGCCGAGGCCATCGCCCGGTTGCGCGATGCCTTCGCCGACCTGCAATAACCCGCAAACGTCGCAAGGATTTTGCAAAATCCTTGCCAAAACTCTTGCAAGAGTTTTGGTAGCCGGTGCGTGCGACCAACGTGATCGGCCCCGGATAGGGTTCAAAAGACCGGAATTCACCGCAAAACCGCGACCGGCGCTGCAAGATTGCGGTGGTATCGCAGCGTGTGGCCACGGTTCCAAGGATTTTGCATAATCCTTGCCAAAACTCTTGCAAGAGTTTTGCGGCACCCGCCGCGCTTGCTCTGAACGGCGCGACACGCTACGCAACCGCCCAACGTGATCTCGCTGAAAAGGACCCGCCATGAGCTTTCGCACCCAGCCGGCCGCCCCGACACGTCCGAACCGCTGCCAGTTGTTCGGGCCCGGTTCGCGCCCCGAATTGTTCGCCAAAATGGCGACATCGGCGGCGGACGTCATCAATATCGATCTCGAGGACAGCGTCGCGCCGAACGACAAGGATCAGGCCCGTGCGAACACCATCGAGGCGATCAATGACATCGACTGGGGCGACAAATATCTTTCGGTACGGATCAATGGTCTGGACAGCCCATGGTGGTATCGCGATGTGGTCGATGTGCTGGAACTGGCGGGCGACCGAATCGATCAGATCATGATCCCCAAGGCCGGCAATGCGGGCGACATCTATGCGGTCGACGCGCTGGTCAGCGCCGTCGAGATGGCCAAGGGCCGGGAAAAGCGGTTGAGTTTCGAGGCGATCATCGAAACCGCCGCCGGTTTGGCACATGTCGAAGAGATCGCGGCCGCCAGTCCGCGCATGCAGGCGCTATCGCTTGGGGCCGCGGATTTCGCGGCGTCGATGGGGATGCAAACCACCGGGATCGGTGGAACCCAGGCCGATTACTACATGATCGAAAACGGCGAGCCGGGATCGGACCGGGCGATCCACTGGGGCGATCCTTGGCATATGGCGACAACCGCCATCGTTTCCGCCTGCCGCACGCACGGATTGCTGCCGGTGGACGGGCCTTTCGGGGACTTTTCGGACGATGCCGGATTCCGGGCACAGGCGCGGCGTTGCGCGACCTTGGGCATGGTCGGAAAATGGGCGATTCACCCAAAACAGATAGCGTTGGCGAACGAAGTGTTCACCCCGTCCGCGGCCAAGATCACCGAGGCTCGTGAAATTCTGGCGGCGATGGCGCAGGCCGCGGCCGATGGTCAGGGCGCGACGGTCTACAAGGGGCGACTGGTCGATATCGCCTCGATCAAACAGGCCGAGGTGATCGTCCGGCAGGCGGAAATGATCGGTGTCTGAGCCACGGTCGACCACAGGCCACCTTTGCAATCGGGTGCAGGCCTGCCATATATTCATCTGATCCGGATACGCAGTTGGGCGTGATATGCAGAACTATCTCGAATTTGAAAAGCCACTGGCGGAAATCGAAGGCAAGGCTGCGGAATTGCGGGCGCTGGCGCGGCAAAATTCCGAGATGGACGTGGAAAAAGAGGCCGCACAGCTTGACCAGAAGGCCGCCACCATGCTGGCCGATCTGTACAGGGACCTGACGCCATGGCGCAAATGTCAGGTCGCGCGCCATCCCGACCGCCCGCATTGCAAGGACTACATCAGTGCGCTGTTCGCCGAATATACCCCGCTGGCGGGCGACCGCAACTTTGCCGACGACCATGCCGTGATGGGTGGTCTGGCACGTTTCAACGACCGCCCCGTTGTGGTGATCGGACAGGAAAAGGGCCACGACACCAAATCGCGGATCGAACGCAATTTCGGCATGGCCCGGCCCGAAGGGTATCGCAAGGCAATCCGCCTGATGGAACTGGCGGACCGGTTCGGCCTGCCGGTCGTCACGCTGGTGGACACGGCAGGTGCCTATCCGGGCCGCGGGGCCGAGGAACGTGGCCAGTCCGAGGCGATTGCACGCGCAACCGAGAAATGCCTGCAAATCGGTGTGCCGCTGGTATCGATCATCATCGGCGAAGGCGGGTCCGGCGGCGCGGTGGCGTTTGCCGGGGCCAACCAACTGGCGATGCTGGAGCACTCGGTCTACTCGGTGATCTCGCCCGAAGGCTGTGCGTCCATCCTGTGGAAGGACGCCAACAAGATGCGCGAGGCTGCCGAAGCTTTGCGCCTGACGGCGCAGGATTTGCACAGACTGGGGGTCGCCGACCGCGTGATCGCCGAACCGGTCGGCGGCGCGCAGCGGGATCAGGCGGGAACCATCGCAAACGTAGGCGCAGCGCTCGAAGAAATGCTGACGGGACTTGAAGTCCGGAAATCCGCGACCCTGCTCAAAGAGCGGCGCCAGAAATTTCTGGATATCGGCAGCAAAGGGCTGGCGGCCTGACCCACCGGGACCGGCCAGCAAACCCGGTTGTCCGCGGACGCGTCAAATGGCCATGCTGTGACCGGATCCGCTTGCAAAATAGGCGTCAAATTCACGCGCGATCAACCGTGTAAGCGAACGGCCTTCCGGTTTTATTGCAAAAACATTTCCGGCCAAGGTTGTGAAGTCCCTGAATGTTTCGTGAACGCTGGCCGCCCGGGACGTCAATCCTGTGGCGGCGGGCCCGAAATCCGGTTCCAAACGGTCAAAATCAACGGGATAAAGGCACATCAGCCGTTCGATGATATGCCCCCGAATTCGGTCGTCGGTTGAAAATTCATGGCCCCGCACGCCCGCGAAACCACCGGATTCGACCTGACCCAGATATGCGGGCGTTGCGGCGGCATTCTGCACGTATCCCCGCGAAAACCGCGAGATTGCCGAGGCGCCGGTCCCGATCAGGGTTTCGCTGGTATCGTCGGTATACCCCTGAAAATTCCGGCGCAGCGTCCCGGCGCGGAGCGCCGTGTCCAGCCCGTCGCCGGGTCGAGCGAAATGATCGATACCGATCGCATTGAAACCGCCCGAGCGGAACACGTCGCGCGCAATTTCGCTCAATTCCAGCCGCTGCTCAGCGTCGGGAAGGGTATCATCGCGGATCATCACCTGCCGCCTGGCCATCCACGGGACATGGGCATAGCCATACAGCGCGACCCGGTCCGGTTCCAGCGCCAGCACTTTTCGCGTCGTTTCGGCGATACTGCGCTCGTCCTGAAACGGCAAGCCATAAAGCATATCGGCGTTCAGGCTGTTGATATCCCGGGCGCGCAATGAACGCGCAACCTTTTCCGTGATCTCGAAACTCTGCTCGCGTCCAATGGCCCGTTGGATTTCGGGCGCGAAATCCTGAACGCCGATGCTGGCACGGTTCATGCCCGCGTCCGCAAGCGCGTCAAGACGCGGATCGTCCACTTCGCTCGGGTCGATTTCCACGGAAAATTCGGCACCCGGCGCAAATGGCAGACGCTCGCGGATGGTTGCGGCCAGCGAGGCGATCCCCTCGGGCGGCAATATCGTTGGCGTACCGCCGCCCCAATGCAGCCGCGACAACACGACGCCATCAGGCAAGGCATCGGCCACACGTGCGATTTCCGCCTCTACCGTGTGCAGATAGTTCAGAACCGGGCGGTCAGATCGCACGCCCTGGGTTCGGCAGGCACAGAACCAGCACAGACGGCGGCAGAACGGGATATGCACATATAGCGATACCGCGCTGCCGGGGGCGACATTTTCCAACCAGCGGCGAAAATGGGGGGCTTGAACGCCGGGGCCGAATTGCGGTGCGCTTGGATACGACGTGTAGCGGGGGGCGTTTTGCTTGAACAGCCCCAGCCGCGCGAATTGATTCTCTTGGCTCATTTCCCGACACTGGACCGGCTGTCCGTCGGTTTCCTTGATCAAGATCAACCGTGAACGACAATCGCGCATTTGCCAGGGTTGAAAATCTGACCATCGGCTTTCGCTGCATCATTGTTTTCGGGGGCAGCGGCAGATTGCCGGATTATCTCCAATCGCTTTGGCCGGTCAGGACGGTTCGGATTCCCGCGCCCACAACCGCGCCTTCGCCCGGGCATCATACGCGGCGGCGTCATCCGCGCCACCGCGTTGGCCTTTGCCAATTGCCTTCTGCAAATCGCCAGCAGTCGGAACTTGGGGCCGATCGCCTTCTTGCCACAATTCGGAGCGGATAAGAGCCTTGGCGCATTGAAAGTAGATTTCCTCGAATGTGATCACCAACACGGTGCGTGGCCGAATATCGCGCCTTGCAACTCGTGCGCACATTGCGTCGTCTGCGGTGATCTGTCCCCGCCCATTCACCCGTACGACATTCGTGCAACCCGGCACCATGAACAACAACGCGAGGCGAGGATCGCGCACGATATTGCGCAGACTGTCGAACCGGTTGTTGCCGGGCCAATCGGGCATCAGCAATGTGCGTTCATCCAGTTCCGCCACCACCGGCCCATCGTCCCCGCGCGGGGTGCCGTCGCAACCTTCGGGGCCGACGGTCGACAAAACACAGAATTTCGACGCGCTGATCCATTGCCGATATTCCCGGTCAGGTGGTCTGCAACTTTCAGAATCGATAATTCAGAAGTTAGGCCATAATGGGCAACACGTTCTTCGATATTTTACAGAAATATCATGCCTTTATGCCTGGCAACGCTGAAAATCCGACCTCCGCCATCAACCGGTTGGAGTTCTTTTCGACCGTTGCCTCCAGTTGCGCCATGAACCGATCTACCGGCAGGCCCGCCGCGATCGGGTCGAGAAACTCGACCACTGCCAACCCGGGTTTGCGGTAAATGCCGTGGCGCGGCCAGAAAACCCCGACATTGGTTGCGGTCGGAATGCAGGGTTGCCGCAAGGCGTCATAAAGCACGCCCGAACCGATCTTGTAAGGCCGCGTCGCCCCCGCCGCGACCCGTGTTCCCTGAGGATAGATGATCAATTGCCCGGGCCAGTCCTTTCGCGCCTCGACCCCCGCGACCATCTGCTGCACCGCCTTGGCGCGCTTGCCGCGATCCACCGGAATACATCCGATCCGGTGGGCATAGTAACCGAGGATCGGTGCCCATTTCAGTTCTGCCTTCATGATGAAACGCGGGCGCGGCAGGGCGGAAACGATGATGATGATATCAAAGAAGGACTGGTGCTTGGCACAAACCAACACCTCGCCGGTCGGGACGTTGCCGCGCACTTGGGATCGCAATCCGACCATCCAGTCGGCGGTCCAGCGGACCCAGCGGCAATACGTGTGGACCGCGATAAAGGCCCAGTCCCGCGAAAACACGGCAAACGGCGTGAAGAACAGCGCCATCAGCAGCATCATCAGATACATCTGGCCTATAAAGATCAGCGACATCACATATTGGACCGTTTTGTCCATCAGCTTACCCCGCGCAAGGTTCGAAATGCCGCGCGGCGCGTCGCCAAAAAGGCGACCATCGCCGCCAGTACCGGGATGAGCGCGGGGATCACCCAGTGCCAGCCCTGAAATCCCAGCCCGGTCAGAAACGCGCCTTCCTGTGCGGCCTCGGGCAGGAACAACACCGCCGCCAGTGCAACGGCGGTCCCGAATGAAGCGCCGGCAAAGGCGCGGATCGTGAACCGGCGCACGAAAGCCCGCGCAATGTACGTGTCGCGCGCGCCGACAAGCCGCAGCACCGATATCACGGTCGCATTGGCCGCCAGTGCCGAATTGGCCGCCAGCGTAATCATGGCCGCGGTCGATAGTGCGATCAGTCCGATGGCGAACGCCGCCAGCGCTCGCAGGCGACCGGCGGCCTCGACCAGAGGTCGGCGCCAGCGGGTGTGATCATCAAACACCGCCCCCGGTGCTTCGGCGGCAAGCCGCAGCCGCAGCCCCTCGATATCCGGGCCATTGGCGTCCTCGGTCACTTCGATCAATTGCGGGATCGGCAGGTTGTCCAGCGGCAAATCCGGGCCGAACCAGGGTTCCAGCAAGGCGCGTTGTTCGGCGTCGTCCAACCGCCGTGACGCGCGGATGCCGGGCGTGGTTCGCAAGACTTCCAGAACCGCCCGTGCCTGTGCGTCCATCTGGCCCTCCGGGGCCGAAATCCGCACGGTCGCGGTGCGGGCCAGTTCCGAGGACCAGCGATCTGCCAGCCGCCCGGTCGCCAGCGCCAGCGCCAGAGCGAAGACCGCCAGAAACGCCATCGCGCCTGCGGTGAAAACCGTCAGCCGCGCCGTGTAACCGGTCGGCGGGACGACCCGGTCGGCCTGCCCGTCGCCGGCAAGCAAGGCGGCAAGGCTGTTCCAGAGCCCGGTCACAGATCTGCCCCTGCCAGTTGCAGGCGGCGGTTATGAATGCGCAGCACCCGCGCCGAAACCTGCGCCTTGGCGTTGCGGATCAGGTTCAGGTCGTGGGTCGCGATCAGGATGGTCTTGCCCATCCGGTTCAGCTCGGTCAGCAGATGCAGCAACCGCAACGCCATCTCCCAGTCGATGTTCCCGGTCGGCTCGTCGGCGATGATCACGTCCGGGGACATGATGATCGCGCGGGCCAGCGCCGCACGTTGCCTTTCGCCGCCCGATAGTTGCGGCGGCAGGGCGTCTTTTTGGTTCGCAAGCCCGACCCAGGACAAAAGTTCGGACAGGTTGGCCTGTTCGGCCACGGCGTCCCGGCCGGACACCTTCAACGGCAGCGCGATGTTTTCCGCGACGTCCAGATGGTCGAGAAACTGGCAGTCCTGATGCACGATCCCGATCCGCTGACGGGTGGCCGCGACCTGATCCCGCGTCATCGACCCGACTTCATTGCCGAAAATCCGCACATTTCCGGCGCTGGGGGCCAATTGCAAATATGCCAGTCGCAGCAGTGTCGTCTTGCCCGACCCCGATGGCCCGGTGAGGAAATGAAACGATCCCGGGGCAAGCCGCAGGTTCAGCTCGGTCAGGATATCTCCGCCGCCGTAGGAAAAGGCGGCGTTTTCCAGCTCGATCAATTTCTGCTCCGATTCTTTTGGCGGCAAGTTTCGCGCAGGCATGCGCCGCTTGCAATCGTTAGCATGCCCGCCGCATACTTGGAATGAAACGCAGGCATCGTTACAAGGGGTCCGGTGGGCCGAATCGCCTGCGATAAGAGCAGAAACCAATTCCAGAGGGTTGAATGCGTCTGGTTTGTCCGAATTGCGCAGCCCAATACGAGGTTGACGAAGGCGCAATCCCAAACAGCGGTCGTGACGTGCAATGCGCGAACTGCAGCAACACCTGGTTTCAGGAGCATCCGCTGCATCCCCGCGACCTGCCGGAAAGCGAGCCATCAACCGAGCCATCCGAAGCTGAAGCCGACGATGCGGCTGTGGGCGGCGACGATGCCGGTGAAGAAGTCGCAGATTTGCCGCCCTCCGCACCGGAACCTCAGGACAGTGACGACACCCCGGACACTGCTGCACCTGAATCGCGCCCCCTCAGAAAACCGACCGATCCGTCGGTGCTGGACATCCTGCGCCGCGAGGCCGAACATGAATCGGCCCGCCGCGAAGCCGACAATCGTGCGCCCCCCGAGGTCGCTGTACCGGATTCCGAAGACCCGGAAGAGGACAGCCTTGCCCGCCGGGCCCGCGCAGCCCGTTCCCGCCTGACGGCCCAACGCGACGAAGGCGAGCGCGAGCGACGCCCGAATGCCGTGCAAGAGGACCATCGGCCGGACGACCCGGACACGCCGCCGCACACCGAACGCCCCGAGGCCGTTCGGCCCGCGGTTCAGCCTGCGGACACGAAAGAGATCAAGGCCGCGATGCGTGCGGCCGAACAACAGGTCGACGCTCGCATCACGGCGAATGCGGACACACCGCAACCCCGTCGCGGCGGTCGGTTCGGGTTCTATCTTGCCGTCCTCATCGCGCTGATCCTGTTGGCTGCATACGCATTGAAACCGCAAATCGCGGCGGCGGTGCCGGGATCGGAACCAACGCTGGACGTTTTCGTCAGCATCGTGAATTCTGCCCGCGCGGCGCTTGGAAATCTGTTTCAGGCTTTGATCGCTTTGGTCCAGGGCCTGCTTGCCGAATATCTGTAACGGTTCATTCCCGGCGTCTTTCGACTTCAGCCAATCGCGGTGGGAATTGTGACCCGCTGACCCAACGGGAATTCGGTTTTCGTGATCATCGGCGATCTGTGGAATCCTGATTTACCATTTAATATCAATGACTGCTGACGATATCCATTGGTCTAGAGGTCTAGACGGCTGGACGGCTCGACGTCTGGTCGGCCAGCCAGCCAGACGGCCAGCCCTCAGGACGGCCAGACGAGTGGACCGAGGTTTCGCCCGTCCGGGTTCGGCGCGCACGTTGATCTGCTGCGAAATTCGTTCGCCCCACGGTCTGGCGGGCGTATCGGGTGCCGCCTCGGAAACGCCGGTCAATTCCGGGTTTCGTTCGCGTAGACCCCCCACAATTCCGACTTCAGCACCCAGCCCTTGTGGTGATCCGCCGTGATACGGCACCAGAGCGGCAGACATTTTCCCAGGCGGGCGACGACACCCTGTTCGGCATAGGCATTGGGTTCGGCCCCGACATCGGGTTGCATTCTCAACGGCGTGAAATCTTCGTTGACGATCACGGTTCGAACCCCGGAAAGCAGCGAATAATGCATCCAGCCGCCAGCGCCATCGATATCCAGTACCCGGCGCCAATTGCCGTATTCGGCGACGATTTCCAACGGCATGTCCTCGCGTTTGAATACCCAATCGACCCGGTGGGTAAGGCTGGGGCCGCGCCGCACATTGCCTTCATCTGTTTTCATCGAAACAAATCGTGGCAGCGGCAGGTTCGTCACCGGTCCGCGCAGCGTGCCTTGGGCAACGCTTTCATCTGCGGCCAACGGAGCCGCAACCGCCATCAGCAGGGCGGCGACAGCGATTGTCGCGAAAAATCTCATCGAAACCTGCCCGGTCTGATGCCATCGGTTTTCGGAGGTCGTCCGGCCGATTTCGCCTTGCCCCCTTGACGCGATATTTGCCACTATAGCCAAGCAAAATCCAGTGGGAGAAACGGCGAATGCCCGCAAGCAAACTGAGTGTTGTCGTTACGCGACGGTTGCCCCAGGCGGTCGAAACCCGTCTGAAGGAATTGTTCAACGTCGAACTGAACGAAACCGACACGCCCTTCAGCCACGAGCAGCTCGTTGATGCCATGCAACGCGCCGATGTTCTGGTCCCGACATTGAACGACACGATCGACGCCGGCATTCTGAGCCGCGCCGGTGAAAAATTGCGACTGATCGCCAATTACGGCTCGGGTTTTGATCACATCGATGTTCAGACGGCACGTCAGCGCGGCATTCTGGTTTCAAATACTCCGGGCGTTTTGACGGACGACACGGCGGACATGACGATGGCCCTTATCCTGACGGTGATGCGCCGGTTCAAGGAAGGGTCGAACATGATGCAGTCGGGTGACTGGAGGGGCTGGTCGCCTTCGGCGCTGCTGGGTGCGCGCGTCGGCGGCAAGCGGCTGGGCATTCTGGGGATGGGCCGCATTGGCGGTGCGATTGCCCGGCGGGCGAGACCGTTTGGGGTGCAGATTCATTATCACAATCGCAAGCGTATTCACCCGGATACCGAGGCCGAGCTGGAAGCGACATACTGGGAAAGCCTCGACCAGATGCTCAGCCGTGTCGACATCCTGTCGATCAACTGCCCGCATACGCCGTCGACATTTCATCTGCTGAATGCGCGGCGGCTGAAACTGCTGAAATCCAGTGCCTTTGTCGTCAACACGTCGCGTGGCGAAGTCGTGGACGAAAACGCGCTTACCCGGATGCTGCGGGCCGGCGAGCTGGCCGGTGCGGGGCTGGACGTGTTCGAGAAGGGGGCCGAGATCAACCCCCGCCTGCGCGGGCTGGATAACGTGATGCTGCTGCCGCATATGGGCTCGGCCACCGAAGAGGGGCGGCTGGAGATGGGCGAGAAGGTGATCATCAACATCAAGACCTTCGCCGACGGCCACCGCCCGCCCGATCAGGTGGTCCCGGCGATGTTGTGAGGCGGGCAGCCATCGGAATCACGTGTCGCAGCCTCCGCGCTGGTTCCTGCAGGCATACGGCCAGCGCCCGTACCCGATCCGCGATCAGCTTCCTTTCGGCGAAAACCACATAATACCGCCGGCCCAAACAACCCAACCATATCGCGTGGCCGGTATCCGCCCTGCATCCGACGCTCAAGACCTGCCGATGCCGCGGGACCAAGGGCGCAAGCCCGCCGCGCATCATTGGTCCGTACCCCACACGGCGATTGGCAAAAGAAGGCGCAACCGGTTGGCCGCACGCGGGTTTTACCGGGATAAAGCCGCTGTCACCTGCGCCCGTTCACCGCACCTCGGCCCGTGATTGCGCGGCTCTGCGGGCTTTACCGCTGAGGTCCGCCAAAAAGCCTGAGCCGTTCAAAAGAGAAAGGTCGGCCAATTGGCCCATTGGAATAATCATCGGCTTTTTTGGCCTGCTGGCCGCTCTGAAGTCTGACCGGTTCACCCGATTTCAACCACGGCTCGGCCACCGTGGCGCGTGGCAAACGCCCTGATTGCTGATCGGCCACAACGACCAGATGCGGCGAGAGGGCGCCCGGCCCGCTCAACGCGCGCCTCTTTCAATCGGGCGCAATCACATCCCGCTAAAAAATCGCCTGACAGGCGAACATCACCAGAAGGCTGACCAGCCAGTAACCGGCATTGATGTTGCGCACCGCTGACACCTGTTTGCCAAACATGCCCCCGGCATAGCCCAGCACCGTGAATGCCACCGTCGCCAGAATCACCGTCAACAAGGCGTTCGAGGCAGCCGTCACGCCCACGAACCAGCTCATCAGCAACAAGCCCAGCGCCTGCAAGCCCATGGCCCCCATCGGCATTTCCGAGGCATCGCCCAATTCCACGCCCAGCCCGGCAGCCCATTGTTTACCGAACAGCCGTGGCGAATACCACAGCCAGCCCAGCAGAAACGCCACGACGGCACCGGCAATCACGCCAAGCC
>Ga0114932_10001955_pt1 | contig 22602 bp, 29 predicted proteins | sample 2SBtaG_2_FD_87286 | JGI IMG/M metagenome (GOLD analysis project Ga0114932, IMG submission 87286) | Deep subsurface microbial communities from Kolumbo volcano to uncover new lineages of life (NeLLi) - 2SBTROV12_ACTIVE470 metaG | ecosystem: Environmental > Aquatic > Marine > Volcanic ...
ATAGTCTTTCCAGAACTCAAAGCCTGCGTAAAGACCACCGCCGAGGGTACTCAATGCTGTAATAATAACGAATATCTTTCCACCTCGAAACTTGACCCCGGCAAACTCAACTTCTGTTTTGCCGTCGTCTGACATTTTTTTATCTCCTTTTCGGCCCAAGGGAAGACACTTTGTTCTTCCATTCTTTGTATTCTTGTTCGTTCTTTGGGTTTCTTATTATTAGTTTTGGTTTTTTAATTTGCATACCAACCCACACTCCCGCAAAATATGAAATTATTATAAAACCAAGGAATAAAAATCCCAACAATGTCATCTGTATTGACTTTCTGTCAATGCATTATGCGCCGCATCACTTCCACCAAACATTAAATACTGTCCATAATTATTATCTGAAATCACCGCATCTGGAACAGTTGCGTTATCAAAAAATCCCGGCGTATCTTGTAATGTCAATTGGTTATCAAAAAAACTTTTTGTGTCACCTAACACTTGCATTACCACTAAAGTTTTAATTTGATTTGAATCATCATATCTACCTTTATCTCCCATCTTTTTAACTATCTTAGTTGCAGCTTTCTGTTTTGCTTCCTGTTTCTTCTCTGCCTTTGTTTTTGGTTTTGAAGTTTCTTTTTTCTCTTCTGTTTTAGATTCTGCAACCTCAACTTCTTCGGATTCTTCTGGTTCATCTACACTAGAAGATTTACTATCTGGCCCCTCTTTTTCTCCACCACTTTCTGATACTTCCGTTTCGGGTTCTGCTTTGGGTTCCTCTGTTGCGGTATCTGGTTCGTTGGCTCCACCTTCCTGTGCTGGTTCTGATTTGGGTTCTGGTCCAGCGGTACTGGCCACATTGTCATTGATATCATTTTTCATCTCCATTTCTATCTCTACTTCTACGGTTTGTTCTGATGCTTGGATTTCCACTGGAGGCGGTACAGGCATCTCCATTTCAATCGTAGGCGCTTGCAATTCAGTAGTTGGTATCTCTGCATTTATTTCAGCAGCAACTGACTCATAAGATGTGTCTGAACCTTCTTCTGAAGAACCAATTGGTTCTATAGCAAACTCACCCAAATCATTTTCCCCTACATTATTATTCTCAAATATATCTGTAGCAACATCAATCGTTTCTTGGTCAAATGTTCCTAACGCAACAAACTCTTCAATTGTTGTTATCGTTTGTGTCACAATAGTATTAACCACATTATATAGCACATTTATTGTAACATCATCAAAAACAGGACCAATATTCGCATTAAAGTTCTTACCAGCTACTTCAACTATAATAGAGGTAAGACTACCAGAAAAATTAAACCCACCTGTATATGTCTGAAATCCTGACGCTACTCCAGCAGCAGACAAAGTGTCATTTCCTGTAAATGTGGTGGTATTACCATCAAAACCTCTAATCGACATAGTAATAGAATCATCTTCATCTTGTTTATGTACTTTAATAGTATAGTTGGTTTTACCACCTCTGTCAATATCAAAACTGGATAAATTAACAGTTTGTTTATAAGTTGCACTTGTATTTGTTACACCAAGCGTCGATGTGAAATTACCAGTGCCAGTTATTTGAGCGCATTTGTCTGTTCCCAAATCTCCACAAGTTGCACCATTTTTGATACTGCCTGGTCCTTGGCCGCCCCAATCTTTATTCATATCTCCTTCTTTAGTGCCAGCAACATGGCCTCCACCTGTCTCTAACAAATTAGTGGTATCATCGTTAGTTACGGTAGTTGTCGTTGTATCAGTTGTGGTGGTTGTAGTTGTCGTTGTACCAGTGCCACTTGTTTCTGAAGTCTCTGTCACAGTTTCAATTGCAGATTCAAACGTGCCTGGAGTACAAAGCCCAACTACACCAGATGGGCAATTAGTTCCATCTGCCTCTTGACTTAACGCATAACTTGCCGTACCCACAACAATAACACACACCCCCCAATATATTAATGCTGAATGTAACCACGCACGTTTATTATTCACCGTCCCACTCTTTAAATAATATGTCAGTCTCTTCGTTTATTCCTATTGGTGTTTTTGATACCACATCTGCATCTTCATTGAATTCTTCTTTTTCTATTAAAGAAACTGCTCCCTTTGGAATATCATTGGGATTATTTTTCCATGCTTGTAGCGCATCTGTGCCTATTTTGCCTTTATATGGACAGGGGGTTCCAGCCATAATCATGGCATCAAAAATTCTTGCATCTTGGCAAAGAGTTGATATTGCGGCTACTTTCATTCCCATACCGAAAAGTGAACGTGACAATTTTATTCGTTCACAGTTTTCGTCTGTAATTGTAATTCCTGTAGCAATTCCTACAAAACTTGCTTGCCCTGCAACACTAAATGCAGATTTACAAACATCACTATTGTTTACTACTACTGAAGGTGCTGATGCAGTCGGTGGTGCTTTATCTGTCACTACCGTTGACGATACTGTGTTCGTGTCTGCGGCAAATACCAAAGTTGGAAAAAGAACCACCAAAAGCACTATTAATGCTTTGATGTAATTCATAATTGTTTTCTCCAATGGATTATTTATTTTTCACAGCGCAATTCTCAAATGATTTATTTATGTCCATTTGAAAATCTATCCCGTAAATCATTGACAAATCGCCATAGGGCAGTCACTTGATTGTTTACCACATCAAGTTCAGCTCTAAGTTTTACTGTTTCGACATATGTATCTCGTTTTGTCACATCTTGTAAATCTTTACGCAAAGATTTAACTTCGGATTCAAGTCTTACAGCAATAATGACAGCACCAACTAATATTAATATTTGGTCCCAATAATCTACGATAAGTTCCATAGAACTATTTATACTTGTTAGACTTCCCTTAGTTCTTTCGCATCTCTTTGGTTTTCTTTTTCATCTTTTCGATGTACGCACGGTATATTGCAGCTTCTGCATTTTTACCCATCACTCTTGCACGTTGTTCCATTGCGATTGCAGCTTGTATTTTGTGTGCATGAGTTCTGTCTGAGCCCTCTATTTTCTTGACACTTGCCTTTGCAGTCTTCACATCTTTGAAACCTAAACCATGTATCGTCCCTTTTGGGTCTTCATCTGTGTATAGGTCAGAGTGTTTATCACTCTTAGCTGGTTGACCTTTTTTGCGAGGTATTCTTGGTGACTCATATACTTGCTCGAAGGATAACTTGGGACTTGATGCTGAAGTGGTAAAGTTCTTCTTTCTCATCACAGTCTTTGCGATAAGCTCCACATCACCTTTTTGGTTAACATCAATTACAAAAGGCATGTTAATGTCTGTTTTCATATCATTGATAACAGCATTTGCTTGATCAGTCATCTTGGCAATCTTTTTACCGTATCTACGATAAGCTTGTTTGAAAAGACGAATAAGTTCTGCAACTGTAATCTGTTTAAGATTACGAGCATCATTTACTCTATCCATAAAATGCTTGGTAAATTCTACATCAATTTTAAGAGAAGCAAATAATCTGTCGGCATATTTTTCTACTTGGTTAAGGTCTGACTGTGTAATCTTTTTTTCTGCATTTGCATGGAGGCCGCCATAATAACTTTTTCCAGCAAAATCTCCAAGATCAGACATCGGCCTATACGGTCCAGAAGACCCACTACCAAAAAAATATTCCTTAAAGTTGTCCATATCACTATTTATATATGTTCTAAAAACCACTTCAAATATATTTCTTCATTTAATATTACATAATCATTATTATTCCCATATGTCTTTATGTGAGTGTAGACTTGTTTGGGCGCATGTTTATTTACCATCTCTACCCAAAACCCCATTGGTTCAACTGTGCAATGTGCATTTTCTCCATTTGGAAGGACAGCAATAGATGGCCGAGTGCAAATAGCAAGAAATACAAATCTCTCTGCTTTTGAAAAAATATTATTAAAAGTTTCGGGTATTTGTTCTTTTGGAATATGTTCCATTACATCTGTTGAGTATACACCGTCAAACGGGCCATCTGGTAAAACTTCATACTCTGGAACGCCAGGATCATAAAGTTCAGGCATCACACCAAGTTCTTCATGGTGTTTCCATTTAGTATATTGTAAACCTTTACCACAACCATAATCCAATAAAGTCTCTGATTTTGTATCTTGTACTAAATCAACTATGTGGTGCAATTGTGGTTTTAAATTATTGCCAGGATAATTAGTATTCTTTTCAGCATGATATTTTTTATATTCTTCAATCCACGGATTTGTCATTATGTAATCTCACAAAATAATCTGCATCAACCAAAATTAATGGTTTTGTCTTGTTACGTTTTAACACAACTATTGGTTCATAGTTACCAGCATTCTCTTTTGCCTGTTCATACGATTTCCAGACATTAATACTTTCTTGATTTTTACATTCAATAGAGTATGGAAACTTTTCTCTTGCAGCACGGGCCATGATTAAATCTTCACCACCCGCACCCATAGAACGAGATTCTATATCTTCTGGATGAACCTCTAATTTTTCAATAAGTAAATCACGCATCCATTGTTGGAGTCGTCTACCTTTTGCTTTAGCACTACTCGTCTTCATCTTCCCATTCTATATCATCTTCTAATTCATCATCTAAATCATCACCACAAAATGGGCAAAAAGATATACGATAATATCCTTCATTCAGACTGTGTTTTATTTTAAACTCAGCTTCACACGATTCACAAACAATCAACCTCATTGAATTTCACAAAATCCCGCTGCACACGCAAGTTCTTGTGCGCCAATAGTCATATCTGTTTGTTCATATTCAGCAAGTTTGTTCCACTCCACTTCCTTTGGCATCTTACCAAGCAATATTTCATATTCTTGTTGAGTACAATCTTGATATGGTGCTTGTTTATATGTATGTTCTGAAAATGGTAAGAAACTTACACCAGACATATAATTGAAGTTTTCATATACCCATGCACCAACCTCAAGCCACTCATTCTCCTTTACCGAAATGGTTACAGATGGTTTATGTTCACACCAACACTCTTGATATGTCTTCCAGAGCTCCAACTGTTCAATTGCAGTCATGTCAGTACGAAACACAGCACCATTGTCAACTTTCATAGGAAATGAAAATACAGATGTGTGACTTGGATTCATTGAATCATCCTCTACAGGAAATCCTTGATCAACCATCATTTTTGTGAGTGGGTCTTTCTTATCGCCACGCACTGTACGAATATAGTATGGATTATGCCTTGCATGAATACCAGATGCAGAGTCAGTCAACTGGCTAACCGTCCCAGACGGTTTAACGCACGTTACAGCGACACTTTGATTAATACCTAACTTTTCTGAAAACTCTTTATTTGTTTTCACCGCCACACTCTTCAAATCTTTTAATATTGCTGGAAGGGAACCATGTGGGCCTTTTCCATTTGTAACTTTACAGTCCATAATACCAGTAAGAGAGACTCCTAAAAGTCTCTCTTCTTCGCAATTCTTTCTCCATGACTTAGATACATATTTGAAATTTACAAGTGTGGATTGAAATGTACCAAGAATCGTTGCAAGCCTAACCTTCTCCAAAAGAGTCTCCCGTGTATCAGAAGCACGAACTACAACCTCTGACAGATTGCAGAACTCACGATTGCGTAGGATAATCTCTGAGCATGGGTTTGTACCAAATTCATAGTCCTCTGTATTTCTGCGGCCATTCTTTGATGCCATCCAGACTGCACTTTCACGATTAAAAATACCACGCTCGCCAGACTTAGAATCATAAAGAGCTTTCCATTCATCCATGAAAATACCAATATCTGGTTTCTCTGAATAACAAGCTGAATTATTTGCCAACGCACGTTGGCCATTCTCATTCCACCACTGACCAGACTTTGCATGTCGCATACGGTCATCAGATAAATTTGATAGACTGATTAAAGCAGAACGGCGAACACCACCGACAACAACAACCTCTGCAATTTTACAGACTACATCATGAGCTTCAAGGGATGATAATTTGCGGGAAGAAGCATTTTTAAAAATATTGACAGTAAAATTAAATAGAGACTCAAGTGGTTCTGGACCACTAGCCCGTCCACCAAACGTCTTGAGAGGCGCACCAGCAGGCCTCACCTTTGATAAATCCCAACGAGGTATCTGTCCAATATATAACATACCAATAAGTTCTTTGAGTGCCTTTGCCCAGCCTAACTTGGAATCAGCAACCGTAATTGTAGTATCTGTCATATGAAACTCATCAGCAATTGTTGGTAACTGTGAGACATACTGACGTTCTACAGAGAATCCAACACCAGTACCATTCATGAGAATATAGAGAATTTCGTCAAATGCCTGTGGACGATCTACTGCAACATAGGAACAATTATACCCTGCAATATTTTCTCTCTTGAGTGCTTCACCGGCTGTCATGATACAACGCATAGATGGCATGACACGCAAGCCAAGAACTGCTTGTTCTAACTCATCTCGTAACTTTTTTGTAAGGGTAAAATCAACTGTTTCTTTAAGGTGTTCTGTAAAAAAATCAAAATATCTAGCAACTGTTTCATCCCACGTTTCTCGTCTTTCTTTTTCTGGCAACCAACGTGAATATCTGGATAGGTGGATAAATTCTTGGTATGTTGTGGGTAGATAGTTGTTAGGCATTTATTCTTCTCCATTCTGCGAACCTTAAACTTGCCGATGCAGTCTTAAAGGTATTATTTGTTATAATTTCTTGTATATCTTTTTTGCTGTAACCAGCAAGAATCATGTCGTTAATATCTTTCTCTTTCACCGTGTCAGGCCAGATAACGACATTTCTACCCTGCGATATAGTTTTTTCAATCTGCTTACAAATTTCTTTGTTTCTTGGTTCGTTATCAAAAATAACTGTCAACTCCCCGTTCAACATCAACCGCCCATCAATTGACAAAGGTTTAGAAAAGTCAGCTCCTGCAACTGCGATACAATTATCAAGGAACATACTATCTATCGGTCCTTCAACAACGTAGATTTGTTTATTCTTGTCTACTCTGTCTAGGCCATAAATCTTGTCAGTATCTTCGTCTAACTTGATGGTGATATACTTGGGAATTTCTTTCCCAAATGCCCTACCTTGATATGCGAATATTTCTCCTTTCTCGTTTCTAAATGGAATTATCAACCTTGGATGATCACCATTCAAAGTTGGAAATTTATTTTCTACTAACGTATTGGTGAATTTATAAAATGATTCACATAGGTATAAATCGTTAGAGAGAAACTTCTTAGGTATTCCTCTCTTTTCAACCAATTTTCGTGCCGGATGGGTATCGTCCAGTTGCGAAATGGATCGAAGTGGTTTAAGAATATCCTTTTTGAAAACTGGCGCATCAAACTTAAACTCCGGCTTTGGAACTGGAGAATATTTGTTTCTATATTCCCCCTCTTCCCTATATCGTTCTAGTATATAGTCATCGTAAGTTTTTGAGTCTAGATACTTTATTAGATTTGATAATGTTGCACCCACACTGCAATTGTGGCACTTAAAGAACAAGTCATTCTTTCTACGAAATACATATCCTCTAGCCTTCGTGCGAGACTTTTGCGAGTCTCCACAATAAGGACAACGAAAATTCCAAAGAAAATCCCCCTTCTTTTTAAATTGTTGAAGTTGGGGGCTTACTAAATTTAAATATTTAATATCAATATACATTTAAATATAGTAACAAAATATTGTAATATTGTCAAGAGAAGTTTACAAATTTATGTAATAAAAATCCTATGACAATTGAGCCACCGACTATAACGTGACGCCATTTTTCTAACACACCAATTCGTTTATTTAAATCTTCTCTTATTTTTTGGATTTCTTTATTTTGGTCTGTATGTTGTGCTGCGGCCGCAGCCATGATTTCTTTTGTATTAGTCGTAACTCTAGAATGCAATTCTGATAGCTGAGATGAAACCTCAACTCTACGACTTTCTAATGCTTCTTCTTGTCTTGCAATTTTCTCTTCGTGAACTGCAAGCATACGGTGAATTGAATTGGAAACATCAGTCAACTTCTCAATCGCAATGTCTAACCTATCATGAATTTTCTTTTGGTCTTCTAATTCCTTTTTAAGAAGTTTGACCTCTGTTTCCAACTCAGCCATAATTAATTAGTCTTTCTTCAACATCGACCATACACCCCAAACAAGGGCGCCATAAAGAACCACTTTAGTTAAAGATAAACCACCAAAAAGAACTAACACTGCTGCAACTGCAACAATAAGGCCTTGATGGCTTGAGCCCTCTTTGACTCGATCTGAAATAAAGGTACTAATCATTTAAGTCTCCTTTTCTAAATCTTGCAATCTCTGTTCCAATTCATTCATCTTAGCAGAAATATTAGGATATTTTTTTCTCCACTTCTCTTCACTTGCAAGTATTTTAATATTTAGTTTCTTTGCAGCCCAACTAGACACATCATCTACCTTTTTATAGAACCATATACCACATTTAGTATCTGCAAACCAGCTGTCTGCTGCATTACCAAGTATGCTCCCTGCGATTGATGATATTATCCAGAACCACATTATCTTTTATCCAACATTATATGTTGACTTTTATAACTTCTTTGAAGTTCACCATATGTAATTAAATTAAGATAATACATTGTGTCAAATATATCCAGCTCTCGTTGAAATAATTTGTGGGCATTTTCCACAGATTGCTCCATTTCTTTTAATGTATAATATGAAATTCCACGAGCATGTGATAAACCATATTCATGAGTTATTTTTCCATGTTCAAACATTAACAGATAAACCCCATTGTTGCTTTATCAATGTGCAAAATCATATGACTATAAACTATCCGATCCCAAAATTGAATTAATACTTCTAACATCATTACCAATCCCAATTGCTTTGGTCATGAAAAGATAACTTAGAATAATTTTTTGGGGAGTTTCTAACATAGTTGGCTCGTAACACATCTTCACTCTCCCAAAAAAGTTCAGACTGACAGGAAGAACAACGACAAGTTTTACAAACCTCAATTTCTTTTAGTGGTTGTAATCTGTCAATAGCTTTTCTTAAAGGATTCCCACAATGAGCTTCGTGGCCACAATTTTTACAAATTATCAATCTGGAACTCCAATACAACAATGACAAGGGTTATCTATTGAACAATCGCACATCAACCCAGCCTCTAAATTTTCACAATCACAAAGGGGGTTTTCGCATAGTTCATTTGTACATCCCATTTTAACTCTCCTCTGGATTAGCACTTGCGGGCCAACGACCGCAAGCTCTCACTGACCAATATGCAGAATACATTTTAAATTTAGAAATCTTTGGCTCTGCTGATTTCATACCTAAAAGAAAAACCTTATCAGATAAGGCCCTAGCTCTTGTCCACGTTGGTTTATGCATCTCTTTTGAATGGTAATATTTTCTCAACACCGCATATAAATGGTCATGTATAACAGCAGCACGGGCACAATCCCAAGGTGCAATAAATGTCCAACAAATACGAGGAACAGATGCAAGGTCTGTTTTCATTCCCTTTAAACAACTAAATTTACCAGATTTTGTAATATTCGCACCCACTCTCTCCAATACCTCAATATCAGCAGCTGAAAACTGGTCAGTTGTAAAAGATAATTCTCTGTTCAATACCCATGTTTTAGGAGGACTAAATTCTGCACTAATTTTTCCGTTGAACTCTCCCATTATTTTTTTCCTTACTTAATTATTTTTTTTCTTTTTTTTCTGTTGGTTTCACCGCCCCTTCATAGTAAATAATAACTTGTTGTTGTTGGTCAATAAATCTTTTTAATTCTGCCATATTTAAAGCAATAGTTTCATAATCTCTAACACTTAACGCATAAAAAAGTAAATCACCATTTTCTTTTTTAAATCGCTCTTTAAAAGATACATAGTTTTCTTCAGTAACAACATAAAAATGAACATCACCTAGTCTTACTGGCCGAGGCCTATTCTGTGTCGGTATTTTTCTTTCTACCTCTACAGTTTTAATCTCTACAGGAAGAACTTCACGCCAGCTACTACATCCACTACTTAGAAGTAGGAATGGGAGGAGAACCAGTGAGACTTTCCAACGATCTAAACAATTTTTTTGTTCCATTATTTATCTTCTTCTCTACCAAACCTGGCTTTTGCATACTTAATTTTGCAAGATCATGTTTGCGTAATTTTTCTATAAGAGTATTTTTGTACTCGTTTGCTTTCTCTAATTTTACTTGCAACTCTTTATTTAGTTTATCAAACTTTTCTCTATCAGCAATCAATGTTTCAATTGTTTGATCCTGTATAGCTTTTGCAGTTTCAAGTTTTGCATTATTTTCTGTCAATGTTTGAATTCTTGATTGTGTGTCTTTATAGTAATAGTATCCACCATAAACTACACCACCAACAAGTCCAACGACAACTATGAGTAAATATAACTTTATCATCTATAAAATCCTAAACAGTATAAATTGAAGCTTCATTATTTGGCCATGTATTGCCGGCGCCAGGAATTCCACTTGTAGTGAAAACGTGAGAAGTTCCACTTGAAGCCACCGCTGTCAAAGATATTATAGCCGCATCTCCACAATTACTATGAGAGTGTGATAATTTAAAAGTATTTACCGTTCTAGAATGAACATAATAGGACGCTTCATGAACAAGTCCACCAATATCAGCACCACCACCATTACTATAACGCAAAAATTCACCTACCACAAAACCATGACCGTTACTTGTAATTGAATTTGCAGATGTGCTTACTACGCTAGATGCTGTTCCATTTACTGTAATTGTCCCATTAGAATTAGCAGAATTAGCCCATGAATAAATTGCCTCAACCGCTGCCACATTTGCCGCATTTGTTATTGCAGTTTTAAGTGCAGCATAATTAGCTCTTACGGCCGTTCTGTATGCAGTGATTTGAGATGGGATTGCTGTACTTGTTTCAGCATTTCTTACAACATACCAATCTGTATCTGATAGTAATAAATTAGCAGAATTTTTTGCTTCAGTAATTTTGTTTGCTTTTAATCCCGATAAATCACTATTTGCATTATTAGTGTAAGTTCTTGTTACGGCATTATTACCAACAGAATCAGAGAAAGTAGATGTGTAATATTCATCCTGTCTATCATTGCCACTATAAGCATAGGGAAGAATGCCAATCGCTTTTCTTTCTTCATCTGTCCAAGCTCGAGTGAAAATTGTTTTTGGGTGTTGGACATCGTTAATCAATATTGCCTTTGGTGTATAAATGATTTCAACCAATTGTCCATTAAAAACTCTTCCCCACATGTTTTTCTCCTATCTTCCGTAGATTGGTGGTAGTGTTCCACCTCCACCTATTTCTGCCATTGCAAGATAAATATAAGTAGTCGTCGTTCCGCCGTTGATGTCCGAGTCATTTTCTCGGAGTTTAAAACCGTCACTTAAAAAGTCTATTTCACGGCCGGAGGTGCCAGTGCCTTCTGTCGCATCAGTGTTAGCTAACAAATATTGAGTTGCCGGACAGACTGAATCACGCACATTGTCGTACAAAATATACGGGTTTGTTGTGTTGAGACATTTAATAAACAACCACCGTGGAGCAAATCCGAGGTGAATATAAGGGCCGTTGTTGACATTATTCGGCCCATATTGGCCCACTTTACAAACGCCGGGAACTGAGCGGAAACAATAAGCGAGCATTCCTTGCCCATTACCGTTTGTATCTGGTGTGCCGCCGTTGCCGACAGTAAAAACAGTGGAGCTAGGGGTTGTATCATTAAAATAATTTGAATTACCACTACCCGGTATTGCCTGATTACTATTTAAAAGCAGATATTTTTCGTTGCCAACTGTTTTATTATAAATAGCTCTATTAGCACCATTTTGCTCTCTGTTATTAATTATTATCATCTCTGGTACGCCGCCCAGCCCATGTCCAATCGTTCTTGCTGCACCCGAACTTCCAGTATAACCTACCACAGAAAAATGACCAGCATCAGCAGCAATAACACTACTATCAAGACTACCTTCTTCATTAGTTACTGCTCCAGTACTATCACCGACAAGCCATTGCCACAGAACGTAAGATTCATTAAGAGTGTTTACCTCTACGTCATCTGATACTTGTACGCCCCTTTGTAAAAATTTTCGTAGAGTGTCGTCTCCACTTACTTCTACAGTAGTCTCATCACTATGCATATCTTTACCTACGCCCCTAACTCTATCAAAGAGCATATGACTGTCATCAGCATCTCTATTTTTTATCCATGCAAAAGCTGTAACTTTATCAGCTGTGGCATCTAGGTTGTCTTGATTTATTGCTAGAAAATCAGTAGGTGGTGTGTATGAAAAATCAGAAGCGCCAAAGTTAATTATATTATCATCAGTTGTTATACTACTGGTCATTGCTAATACAATATTATATGCAATACCTTTTCTTATTCTAGCGCCAGGATTAGCACCTGTTGCCGGATTACCAGAATTTTCCCATGTGTTGTTTCTTGCAAAATATAACTTACCGGCATCTAAGTCAATTGCCATTCCAACAACTACACCTGCACCTACAGCAGCACCATAGGTTCCAAGATTAGTATCATTATTATAAATTTTACCATCAACAAAATAATACCCGTAGTCAGTGGCACCTCTTGGTAAAGTTGATGCAGCAGAACTAACAATAGTTGATGACAGAGTAAGTTGTATGTTGGACCCAGCAGTTTCTGGGGTAAATTCCAAGTACCACTTCCCACGGGTTAAACCGCCTAGTGTTGCCTGTGTACTGTCCCAGTTTGAATCTCCGGGGCCAATTTTTAAATCGCCTTCCGTTAAATTATTTGTTTGGCTTCTGGTTACATCTAGGATGGCAAAGTTTTTAGAAGGCGTATCGGTATTTTTATCGGCAGCGGCCCACGCAGCCCCAGCAGAGCCGTTTTCTTCAGTCAGATGAATGCCGTTACCAGATGAGTCTTTGCCCATGTTTGCTCCAGCTGATCCGCCGGCTGTACCATCAAACTTGAGATAGAAACCTCTGTTACCATATGTTCCCACATCCGTTTTATAGTCTTTTGGAACCCATCTATTTGTCGATGTATCAACTTGACCAAAGTTCGATACTGCTTGGCAAGAACCATCTATTAAATGAAACTCTGCAAGATAACTACTAAAAGCATAATTGGCATTGTATGTATCAGCAGGAGAAAGATGACCAATGTATAGTTCTTCATCTCGAAAGAGATTTAATTGCAGTCCTTGCGTCATACCCGTAAAATCGGAAGTGCTGGTAATTGCATTTCCGTTAATCCAAACCTTCATACGACTTCCAGCAGTAGCATTGTTAGTATCTAGATGTAAAAGAAAATGTGACCACTCCTGACCTGTAAAAAGATCTTTGTCAAACGTAAATGTTCGATTAACTTCAGTGGCTGTGTCAATAGTTATGAAGGCAGCGTGACTACTTTGCGGATTATCAATTACAAACATAAATCTTTCGGTCTGACCAGAGTTTGACTGCGAGATAATAGTCTGATGATTAACACTCGAATCTGCAAAGTCTAAAAACTTTATCCAAAACGATAATGTTGCTTGGTCAGTGCTGTCGCTTGTTGCGGTACTTTCACTGGAATAGGTATGTGAAAGTCTCCGAATATCAGCATTGTTAAACATTACCGAGTTTGTGATAGCATATGTATCTTCAAAGGGTACAAAATCTCCTACTCTTTGATTGTGTCCATTGCCTTCGTAAATAGTAGCATCAAAATAATCTATGCCTTGATACTCTGGTGCAGTTAGGTTTGCAGTGGTAGGTGCTTTAAATCCACTTGGTACAGCATATGCAAAGAGTCCATGTCCAGATGAATCAGAATTTGTTCCAGCCGTTTCATTGCCAGAGAAAGTTGGATTATCCCCAAAGTTCATAACACCTATGTCACCCGAACGGTCTAGACCCATTGCAAAAGCATAATCTTGAACTGTTAGTTGATCGTCGTGATTATCAGCATTTAGCGTTGTGCTATCTGTTGCAGAACCATTTCGCCATGTACCATTCGCACCTATCCAAACTTTTCCTGTGGAGGGTTCAAACGCCATTTGTTGAACGCCACCAACCGCTACAGTAGTAAATCCAGAAACATTGTTGTTGCCGTTATCATAAAGTTCTCCACGATAAAAGAATGCTGATTCGCCTCCGGCACCATAAAACCCGTTGCCGCTCGTTCCAGCATCAAAATGAGGTACTACTAATCCAGCCCCTGCTCTGCCACCACTTGCTCCACCGTGAGAACCAGCTTCAACATAAAATTCAAAATAAATTTTTGGATCAGTAGGTTTTATTATTTGAGTAGAAAGCAACCCTTTAGCAGCTTGGTTAGAGCCGCTATATGTCATGCGGTTGCTACCGCTTGACATGACGTAGCTTGCAGCAGTATCATTACTGGGTACGCCTAACATTGAAATTTTTGGATAAACAGAACTAGGTGTGTTGATTGTTTGATTGACTGCTGCCATACTTGTTGCAGTGAAGTCGTTAGTGTATGTAGAAATGTCATCCCCTAGTGCGCTTGAATCTTGATACTGAAGCAGAAAAGAATTGTCACTTCCAGCATCTACAAGTGTTTTAATATCCGCATGTGCTTTTGGAATAAACTGGCTACCATTTGTGCCAAAAGTAAAAGTGTCAAGAAAATCAGTTATAGCAAAATCCCTTTGCTGAATGCTTTTACTACCAATCATAAAGCTTTGTGCAAGATATCCTTGAAAAGCACCATTTTCATAACTATCGCCCACCTCATGAATAGAGGCTACATTAAATTCGTAAGCGTGATTTGCGCCAGGATAAGTTCCACTAAGCGTAGTTTCCACGCCATTAATGTACAACAAAACTCGTTCGATTGCTGAACTCTGAGTGGTATCCACTGAAAGTAAAAGATGATACCAAGCGCTGTCTCTAAATAAAGCCGTGGTGCTTAAAATTTTATCGCCAACTTCAGTTTGAAAATAAATTTTGTTATCGTCATCGTGACGTAATGAGGTGTAGTCACCACTTCCATTTCCAGCGCAGAATAACGCACCAGTCACACTAAATTCAGTAAGCTGGAACCAAGTGCCTAAAGTAAATTCTTTACCGTCTTCAGCATCGAAGTCGCTTGCTGCTCTTGTAAAACCATCCCCAGAACCATCCATCCATACGCTTTTTGGAATAAGTTTAGTATCAAACGTAACACCAGATGGTTGTGCCGCTCCTAGTAATGCATTATTATGAAATGCGCTCATTTTAACTTGTTGCCTTTACATCTAAAGAAACCACTGCATGAATAGCATTTACAGATTCTACAATATAATCAACTCTATCAACAGCAGCTGCGGTTGTAGTCATTGTTGGAGCCGTTCCCCCAACAAAATGAAATTTTGCACCAAATGATAATGTACGACTGCCCGTTCCATCTTGAACAACAAAAATACTTCCCGACTGGCCAGCAACCAAATTAACTGGATTTGCAAGTGTTCTATTATCACCTAATGTAACACTAAAGTTTGCAGACGCACCAAAGTCTGGTGTTATAATTGCTTGATCTGTAAGAGTAGTAATATCAGAAGAAGATGCCGCAACTTGAATACGATTGCCTGGGAAAGTAATACCATGACTTGACAGTGTAGCAATATCATCTAATGTCGCATCTTCGTACAACATTCTATCATTTTCATCACTGCCAGCTTCCTGTACAATATTATCTCCAGCATTGGCACTTCCATCTGTACTGTTTAGTGTTATTGGAATACCCAAAGCATCAGTAGTAATTGCTGGAGAACTGATGGATGCAGTTGAACTTAGTATACCAACAAATGCGTGAGTGGTACTTGCCGCAGTTGCATTTGGAGTAATTGTGAGAAGTGTGGTGTGAGTTCCAGCAGAAGCAATGTCATTGCCAAATGTGAACACACCGCCATTTGCAAAGTTCATCTTCCACTCATCACCAGCATCTGCCCCGTCATCTGCTTGATAAACAATACCAAGTGCAGCGTCATTTACATCAGAGGATATAACTAAAGAGTCTGTGGTAGTTTCATCATATTTAATTGATATATCACTATTGGTTCCTAAAACAATCTCTTTATCATCCACAAGCGAAAAGTTTTGAGATAAAGAAATATTTCCATTAGCAGCAATTGTGATTGCATCTGCCGTTGTAGCAGAACCAATTGTTCCAACATCCTTAATTTTGATATCATCAACAAATGTCACAATACCAGTAGATGCGATTGTAATTGCAGTTGTTCCAGTAGCACTGCCAATCGTTCCGCCATCTTTAATTTTAATGTCATCTACAAAAGTTACAATACCACCAGATGAAATTTGCATCGCAGCAGTTGATGATGCAGAGCCAATATTACCATCGTCTGGGACAATCACACCACCATCAGCAGATAGTGTGATAGTGGTTGCAGAAATTGCACCGTTGAATATTGCTTTACCAGCATCACTCATATCAAGAGTAAGTGCAGTTATATCAGCAGAACTATCTGTACCTTTGAAGATGATATCTGAATCACCTTCCTGAGCGTCAATCGTGATATTTCCAGAGGTTGTTGTGATACTGACAGCAGCATCACCAGCAGTAATATTATCTGCTGCAACACTTGAACCAGCAGTAATAGTATTATCAATAGTGACAACATCTGAATTTAGATTGTTAAACTGGACTCTTAGAGTTTCCAGTGTATCTGTCGTATTTACTGTTGAAGCTGTTACGGCCATTTTTTTCTACCTTTTCAATATTTATAAAGGATTTCTTCGACAAATTTACTTTTCTGTTTTTCACGCAACTTTGCTCTTCTCTCTCTTTGAGCTTCAAGTTTTTCACGATGTTGTCTATATGCTTTAGTTCTGCCGTCAAATAATACCTTTTTTTTCTTTTTCTTTTTTCTGACAATAGGTTCATCAACCATCCCAGCTGGAGCGTTAGCCACAGAAGTCGTTGGCGCATCTTCATCAATTTCTTGACCTGTGCGAACATTTACCTCTTTCCATATTTTCATTGTTTCAAATCCTCCAATCCTACATATATTTTTTCTTTTGTTTTAAGATGGACAACAGGAAATATATCTACTCCCAATATGGTATCAATTGGTGCTTCATCATCGTAAGCAACAACTTTATCACCTTTCTTTGCAGTTAACTCTTCCTCTTCTTTACTTAATATATCATTAGCTAATGTGTATTCTCCTTTAGGAAGAATCTCACCAAAACCTATAACTTCTTCTGATATAGTATCATCAATTTCATATCCTTGTTCTTTTAAATACTTCATAAATTCCTTTTCAAAAACATCTGGATCATCTACTGATTCTTTAAAGGTATCTTTAAGAAGGAATAATGCTGCAGCATAAGTTCCCAACTTAGTTCTAAGTCCAGGCACCTTATTAAATATTTTTTTGATATTGAATACAAGTTTATGAAGAACTGTATATGCATTACGTTCTTCTATCGTGCGAAGTGTAGTTGGTTTATTTGTTCCGGGCTCTAATGTTCTTTTGCCATCTTCATCAATAATTCCAAGTTCAAAAGCATCAGTCTTCTCAAATGGAGTAACCAACAACTTTATGAACCTATATGTTACAAATAAATCTATCGCTCTGCCCATTACAGTTTCCTTAGAGTGTCTAACGTATATTTATCTTCCTCAATTAAACGTAATTCATCATCTCGTATCATATTCAAGTATAATAAAAAAGACTTGAGTGTACCAAAATACTCTTGTTGTATCTTAAACAAGAGTAAAGTCACGCAAGCCTCGGGACCAAACAAATTTCTTAGTATAATGATATGATTTAATATTAATCTTTCTTTCAGTATATTGGTTTCCTTATACTTCCTCAAAAGACGTTTAATATATTTAAACCTCTTCATATCATCATAAAATTCTTTTTCACCTTCGCAATGAGGATTATTATAATTTCTTATTGCGAACATAGTGACATTTTCACTAGTTATTTTTTTATACATTACATAATTTTAGCACGCAACTTACATTGATTTGTGTCTGTCATCTCATAAGTCAAATTTAACGAAAGGCCACCTTCTCTTTGATGGGAAATCCCATCATCATCCAAAAATTCATTATGGGGGGTATCAAGGTCTTTACCAAAGCGCCCACCAAATAAAGTAAGAGGCAAACTAATATCGCCTTTTTCTTCTGTCATTGGAGGAACTTCACCAAAAGTCAAACCAAGCTTCATAAGAGAGTTTCTAATATACCTAACTGCATATTCACTATCTTGTTGGTCTTCTTCTATGATTTTTCCCATCATCGCATTAATTTTCTGAATGATAGCTTCACTGAAATATCCATTGGATGGATTTTCTGCATGGCCAAAGGGTTTCGTATTTTCCCCTTCAATTATATATTTTGCAAACGACTTCATTTTCCTCTCCATCTTTTACGGTGGATTGTTTAGTTAAAATAGTGGGGAGCAGTGAAGCCCCCCACTAAAATATTATACTAATGAATAGTATTACGCAACAGCAACACCTGTACCGGCATCAGCCGCACGGGTTCCACCACCACCTGTCGATACGATTGCCCAAGAGGCGCCTGACCACCTAAGCAACACATTATCACCAACAGCGGCAATATCAACAACGGAATATGCACCCAGCGTATCATCTGGAGTGACTTCATTGGTATTTGTTCCAGAAGCCTTAAGAACTAAGAGCTCCTGACCAATTACCGTCCCGTCAGCAACTTGAATCGAACCTGTACCAGTACTTGTAATCAAATGAGTGCAAGTCTGAACCGCAAGTTCAACCGCAGTACCAGCAACCTGTACTTGGGCGCTAGAACTAGGAACTGTTCCACCAAAAAGAGTACTAAATGTCATCTTTTTGTTGACAGGAGTTCCACTTGGACCGTCAACAATGTGAATCAAGTCCGTAACGTCTGGAGCAGCGGTTAACTCCGTAAGAGCTGTAATCTTTTTATCAGCCATTTATTTTCTCCTTTTAAAAGTTAAAAGGTATTACGCAACCGCAACACCTGTACCAGCCTGAACAGCACGGGTTCCACCACCACTTGTTGAAACAAGTACCCAAGAGGAACCAGACCAACGGAATAGGGCATTATCACCAACGGCAGCAATATCAGCAACCGCATATGTGCCCAGAGTATCATCTGGAGTAATTTCGTTAGTATCTGTACCAGAAGCTTTGGCAACAAAAATTTCCTGGCCAATTACCGTCCCGTCAGCAATTTGCAGACTTCCTGTGCCTGTGCTTGTGACAAGATGTGTACGAGTTTGAACTGCGAGTTCAACCGCTGTGCCGGCAACCTGTACCTGAGCACTAGAAGAAGGAACTGTTCCACCGAAAAGTGTACTGAACGTCATCTTCTTATTAACTGGCGTTCCGCTTGGACCATCAATAACGTGAACCAAATCGGTAACGTCTGGAGCATCTGTCAGCTCCGTAAGAGCTGTAATTTTCTTATCAGCCATTTACTTTCTCCTAATAACCCCCTGCTTAATTGCATTTTGGGGGAATGCTATTGAAGGTATGAACGCATCATCCTTCATCACTTACGTCATCATCTAACCGTTTGAGAAAATCATCGCATTGTTGAATCGCACCAGCGAGAGCATTTTGTAATGCGATATTTTCTAATTTATGTTTTTCGATATCTTGATATTTATTCTTCGTATTTTCCAAATCTTCAATTAATTTTTCTTTTCTCTCTAAAATCACTTCTCTATTCAAACTCATAATTTACCTCATAATATAGTGTTGTTCAATTATTTATAATAGTTTTAAGAGACAGTCATTGATGCATCTGCTGAAGCTCTAATTAATAGTTCAGCAATATCACCATCTTCCAAAATGATATCTCCGTAGCTCATGGGCCCTTCAGTTGAAGCACCATCATCCAGAACTAGAACATTGTCACTCTCATCCCGAAGCACACCGCCACTGACTTTTGTGATTGAGCCGCTATTGAGAGAAATAGAGTCATCAGAGTTAATACCCAATGTATTGTTTGTTACTGCTGATGTTTGTGTATCAACACTCGCATCAAGTCCAAACGCAACAATACCAGCATCCAGATTAGATACAGCAGTCTTATAATTCAAGGTTGAAAAAGACGCACTTAATCCTGTGCGTTGAAGCAAACTAAGTTGTGGTGTTCCCATCACTGCCACTGCTTCATTAAAATAGCAATAAACAACGATATCATTTTCACTTGAAGAAGCTACGCCAGTGAAAGTATCTCCATCAGGATAAAATGTGGTTTTGCTTGAAGCATTTCCAATTGTCATCTGCCTTACAGTTGGCATGCCAAGACCAAAACTTCTAAGGCCACGACTACAAACAAGAATTTCTGGATCAGCATCTGGATTATCATTACCAGTTGCCGCAGAACCAGGCCGTACTACCCAACCAGAATCCGTAGCGTAAACATTCTCTTTTGCATAATCGCCACTTCCATCAGCAGCTTCATTCAAAAATTTTGGTTTTTCTTCATCACTTACGCTGTCTTGATACGTCATAAAATGTTCTGCATCAGATGCAACACCAGCACCATCTCCGTCATAAATTATTTTGTCACCGGCATTTGTGCCGGAACCATCTGTTCCGCCGTCTTCCATAATGATGAAACCGGCTTGTCTTCTACTCCAAAGTGACATTTTCTTCTCCTATTCTTATCGAATATGTTTTATTATATTTATATTATTTAAATCCTAGACGCTTCAATTCATTTATAGTTTTTGCAACATTAGTATGATGAATACCAATGCCGCCTTTCTTTTCCCATTCCTTTATATTCTTTATATAGTCATCTATTAAAACATTCGGTTTCCCGTCAGTTGTTGCAAACCTTTGTTTATGAGAACGCATAACTAAATTTATACGGCCTCTTTTCCAATTTGTATTCTTAGCCAACCACTTCATTTTACCATTTTTTGACGATGGGTCACGACCAGAATATGCAGATAAAACATATGGGTCATACTTTTCAATAAACTGATAAAGACGTTTAGCTCCAGGCATCCATTCAAGATTTGCCCAAAAACCCTTTTTCTGGTTTATTTTATTCCACCTTTCATCTTTATCAGTGGTTCTAAAATCTCCACCGATTGCTTCTTCTGCACCTTTCATAAAGTTAACCAAAACTTGGTCCAAATCACAATAGATATCTGGCAATCCTTCTTTCGAGACTTCTCTCATTTGCATAAGTGTTTTCATAAGTATACTCTACCAGATATTATCTAACTTGTCAACCTTTAATCTCTGGATTTACAGTAATCACAGACATATCATCACCCGTCATGGTTTTGCCAGGTTTTGCTTGAACAGATTTTGCTCTCTTATTTTCAATCTTCTCACGATCAGAAGCTTCCCAAACTTTCCGTACAGCATCCTTCAAACTTTGCATTTTGGATTCATGTTGTTTTTCAAGTTCAACTTCTTCCTTTTTCATTTTCTTTTTACCATGAGCCATAGCATTTATTTTTTTCTTATCACCATGATTATGATGCATTTCAGATGCTTTAACTTTAAGTTCATTAATTGAAACACCCTTTTCAATACCATGCTCAAACATTACATCATACCATGCAATATTTCCATCGGCATCTGGTTCATCGTGCATACTATAAACAGGTTGGCCTTCACCCCATTCCTCATGCACAACATTCTTAGCACACAGATGTTGAGAGTTTGCTTTATTCGGAGAATCTTCTAATTCTTCTTCATGGTCTGCTTTCCAGTTTTTGTCAACATAATCATAGAACTCTTTTTCTTTTTTACCCTTTAATTCAGCAGGAGATTTAACTCCAAACTTTTTTAAAGCAGCATTGAAAAACTTTGTATACTCTTCTTTGTCACCAGTGGCTTCTTTGACTTCCACTTTATTTTCTGTACGGCGCATGTCACCACCAGCAACTCGTCTTTTCTCTCCAATTTTTGTTTTGTATTCATCAAGCTTTGCAGCATCTTTCCAAACATCTAAGACGGACGCTTCAAGTGAATTGTCTTTTGTTTTTAGGTATTTTTCACCCATTTTTATTCTCCTGTAGTTTTTTATTCATCCGTTCTAGTGTGGATTCTTTTTTCATTTTTCCAATATACGCACCGGCGGATTTGTCTTTAGCCATGCCGGGGGTTTTAACTTTATCCATACCTTTTTTCTTCATTGCGGCAGGAATTCTTTTGGTTCCAAAGGTCATTTTATTTTCATCAATATCTTCTTTCAATGCCATCAGCAAGTCTCTATGAGACTTTGCGACTTTTGCCTGAAACTTTTCTTTATCCATTGGTTTCTTAAAACTATTATATTTTGCAAGAACAGCTTGTGCAATCTTCTGTGGAATTTTGACTTTCTTTTTATCCAAGAACTCTACTGGATGTTGGCCACGCAATGAGACAGACTTTCTCAACTGCATCATGATATTCTTATCTGCCGCTTTGATATCGTCATCTGTTGCAGATGTATCAATATCAGCAGGGTCTACATCTCTGTGTCGTTTTTCTTCAAGTTCAGATTTCTCATCCATCAACGCTTGAATTGTTTTAACATCCAACTTCATAATCTTCGCAATCTCTTTTGCAGACTTACCATCTTTTATGAGTTGATGAAGTTGAGACATTTTACCCTCATCAATCTCATCTTCCTCTGTCATTGCCTTTTCTAAATC
>Ga0114932_10001957_pt1 | contig 22581 bp, 31 predicted proteins | sample 2SBtaG_2_FD_87286 | JGI IMG/M metagenome (GOLD analysis project Ga0114932, IMG submission 87286) | Deep subsurface microbial communities from Kolumbo volcano to uncover new lineages of life (NeLLi) - 2SBTROV12_ACTIVE470 metaG | ecosystem: Environmental > Aquatic > Marine > Volcanic ...
CAGAACACTGGTACTGATTCTAGTGTCTTAGCGAAACTGGATGAAATATCTGATGGTGTCAAAGAAAATGAAAATGGTATTGCTAATTTACACGCTGCTCGCCTTGATGATCTGGACAGATTTGCTCCAAGTCTTATAGTCGAAGCGATAGCAGCCGACATGAATACTGTTATTAAAGAAGTGGATGATATGAAACAGATTGTGGCTGGGCTTAGTTGGATTCCTCAGGAGTTCAATATGGTTTGGGAACGTTTAGACGAGTTGGAGGACAACTAATGACAGTTGTGTACAAACCAACGCAAGAGATGCTTGGTGAGAATGCTTTAGCAATCGAATTTGAGTTGTTTAAAATCCAAGAAAAATTGGATGATTTAGAAACCCGCGTAACGGCGTTAGGCGGTTAGGAGAAACATGTCAGGAATAAGATATAACGCCTCACAGTATGGGGAATCCATAGGCGATCAACAGTTAACAGTGTCTACTGTGGCTGTTGCTTGCACACGGCCTACTGGTGCTGTTGCGGCGATGTTAACTAATGGTGCTGAACCAATCAGAGTCAGGTGGGGTACACCAACTGCTTCTGTGGGGCATTACTTGAATCCATACAGTGTTATGGATTTGTATGAAAACGATATTGATGATGTGAAATTCATCAGGGCTGGATCGTCAGATTCTGAAGTCCAGATTACGTACTTTGGGTAGGTGTTGTTGTGAGCGTACAGAGAATAAACCAACGTATTACACAGACCAGCACGGGCGACATTTCGGATGTGACTGCTGGTATTGCTCTGAGCGGCGGTGGGTCGGAGGGGGCAGTGGTATTAAATGTTGTTGTGGACACTGCCACTCTTGTCATTGCGGGTCAGGTGTTTAACTAGTGGCTAAATTGACAGCGGCGCAACGTAATGCGTTGCCTCGGAGTGATTTTGCTCAACCGTCTAAGCGTAAGTATCCGATTAATGATAAGTCTCACGCTCGGAATGCGTTGGCTCGTGTTTCTCAGCATGGTACTGCTGATGAAAAAAGAAAAATTCGTAGAAAAGTAGCGCAACGTTACCCTAGTATCACTCAGACTCGTAGCAGGTAGATATGGCTTATAATCCTTTGTCGTCAGGTTTTAATATTAAAGATCCTTATGGGATCTCTCCTAGTCAACGCCTTAAAACGGCGTTGAATAAGACGACTATGGATAGACGTAATGTGGGTACTGGTTATGATCGTCAACGTTACGACATCGGGCAGGCTCAGAAAGCGGCTGTTCCTCAGATTGGTGAACGGTTTATTTCTCGTGGTATTTATGATTCTGGTTTAAGGAAGAAGGCTCTGGCTCAACAGTTGGCTGCTTTTGATCGTGCGAGGTCTGAGGCGGCTACGGCTCAGAATCGTGCGATTTTGGATTTGGCTTTGCAGGATTTGGCAGCGCAGGGTCAGTTTACGGGTGAGAGGTTGCAGCGGGCTACTGATGCTAGTGCGGTTCGGGCTGCTAAGGCTGCTGAGATTCGGGAGGCGATGTCCTAATGACTTTTACATACGATGATATGGAGGCTGAGAAAAGCAATGTACAGGATATAGATGAATATTTAAATTTTGCTGATACTCTCACAAGATCCATACAAGATGCTGTAAATCAAACTGCTACACGAACAGATCTTGAATCGAGATTAGCAGCATATCAAAATCCTTCTTATGACCGTTTAGGACAGTTGCGTGGCAGGGGTATGAGTTTAGGTGATGCTAAATCATATTTGGCTGCTGAACAGGCTGCACAAGCAGCGGGAGCGCGCCGACAACAAGATTTATCTACCACTATACAAGGTCCTGCTGGTTCAAGACCTCCTGCTTTATCACAGCCTTCTGGTAGAAATGCAGGTGCTGATGCGGCTTCTTATGCTGCTTATTTGGCTGCACAACAAGCGGCTGGTCCTCCAATATCTCAAAGGACACCTCCTACGACCACCAGAGGTGGTTCTCCTAGATTGACTAGACAACAGCAGGCTGCTAAAACAGCCGAGTCTGCTAAGGCAACTTCAGCAACGGCTCAACAGGCGATTGCTGATGCTTATGCTGCTATGGATGCTGCTAAAACTGGTAACACTGCTGCAAATGTTATAGCAAATATGTCTGCTGATGATCAAATGAGAATGATACTGGCGCAGAATGCAAATGCTGAAGCCGCTGCTGCTCAAAGAGAAGCGGATATAGCAGACTTTAGTTATATGAGTGAATCAGATACACTTGGTAGGAGAACTATTCCTGCTGATGATCAGATGAGAGCAATTTTGGCAGCAGGTGGTGACTTCGCAATGGGAGGACCTGCTGGTGCGGCTGGTGTGGCTGGTGATACTGCTGCTATAGAAGCCGCTGCACAGGCTGAGGCAACACAAGCGGTTGCTGATCCTACTACCAGTGCAGTGTTACCCCCTGACATAGCGTTGTTTCAAGAACTCGCTGCTTTGGAAAGCGATGATGCTCGCGCTCAGTATGGTTTTGATAAGGGTATTATTAATGCTGATGTCTTAGCCGCGTTGCGCGCTCAAGAAGCCGCTGATCAACCTATGAACATTAATCTTGGTGCAGCAGATGTTGCTGTGGGTGGTGTGTCTGAAGGTCAGAAAGCAATTTTTGAATGGGGTACTGATCCTGAGACTGGTAAGCCAGTGATTCAGATGATGTCCGATGATGGTAAAAAGAAGAAGAAGGAAGATCCCCCTTTAGGGGTCACAGGGATTATTGATGAATCTGAGGATGAAGAAACTATTCTTGCTGCTGATGATCCAGAAATAAACTACTTAAACGATCAAACAGAAATTATTACTAAGGCTTACAATGATCGCATTGATGCTATTGAAGCGGCTGTTGAGGATGGTCGGATAGATATTAATACTGCTCAAGGCGTGTTCAATGCCGCTAAAGACAAGTTGTTTGACGACATGGCAGAATTAAGCAAAATTACTTATGATGAAGTAACTGACACGTTTTCTTTCAACACTGAGCAGCGTGCTACTGATGTGCAATCAATGTTGGATTTACTGGCAGAGCAGGGTGTTGAACAGAATCTTATTCAGGATGTTATAGGTGGCGACATTGGAATGAACCTCGCTGGTTATGCAGAAGAAACTGATGCGATGCGTGATTTCTCTGAAATGTTAAACATCATCGGTCAGCAAGGACGTAGTGAAGCAGGATTGTTAGGTAACTACATGTTTGATAGTTACCGTCAAGATTTAGAAACTACTGGTCGGAACATGGAATTGCAGGCTGCTATGCAACAGTTGGCTGAACAGCAGGCTGCTGCTGAACAGAACCTTCAGTCTTCTATACTCGGTCCTTACTTCGGTCTTGACCCTCAAACGATGATGGCTGGTATGGGCGCTGGTGTAGATGTTGCTGGCGTGTCAGAGAATCGTGCTGTACGTGAACAGGCTGCTGAGGATGCTATGGCTATGTTGTTGGCACAGCAGGCTTTTCAAACGAGTGAACGTCAAGCAGGGGAAAGGTTCCAAACTGGTGAGCGCACAGGAGCGGAAACTTTTACTGGTGGTCAAAATTATCAGAACAATGTTTGGGATTATTTAACTGATCAAACAATGACTCCATACCAGTCAGGGATGCTTGGTGTCGCACAACAAGATCAGCAGATGGACACTATGAGTACTTTGATGGATCTTATGAATCCGCAGCCTACGGCTGCTCAAACTACTGCGATGGCTGCTCAGGCTCAGACGAATGCTTTGGATTCCGCATTATCTAAAATGCAAATGGGAAGTATTCCTGCTCAAGACCCAATCTTTAAACAAGGTCAAATGATGGCAGGTACCCCTGCTTTCAATTGGCAAAATGCTTTAACAGGTGAAGAGGTGCAGGCTCTTGACGCTGTTGGTTGGGATACTGAAGGTTTACTGTACGGAGATATGCAGGAACAAATGAACAGCATGAACGAAATATCCAATATGGGATCTTTCGCTGATGTGATGCAAGTTCCTTTAGAGGTTCTGATGGGTGCTGAAGCGCTTGGTGCTGGTGTGGTTGGTGCTTTGGTGGACGACATCATCGCTGGTGGTAACGATCCGCTGGTCAATTACACGCATCCTGCTATGGAAGGTTTTGAGCCGTGGACTGAAAGCATACCTTTGTCTCAGGCTACTGCTTTGTACGATTATGAGTATCAGGCGGGTGAACCTGCACCATTCAATTTGTTTGGTTATGACGTGGGTGAAGATGGGTTGCTAGATACTGATCGGGTTATGGATCTGATGGAACTCGGTTACACCATGGAAGAAATAGAAGAAGCATTGTTAGGACTGTAATCGCATGGCATATAAAACACCACGCGGTTACGACAGAGGCGATCTTGTAGCCAAATTAGAGGGCATTAAACCTAAGGCTCCTACATTTGATCCTAAGTTGGGTATGCCTAAAAGGTTCCAGCCTGCTCCTGCTGTTAAACCTACTGCTTCTTTTAAAGTCCCTGAGGCTGTTGATAAGGACACTGGGCCGGGGGGGTTGTTTGGTTTAGCGATTGATATTTTAGATTTTGGTCGCACTGGTATTGTTTCCACTTTGAAAGAGGGCATTGATCTTGTTCAGGGTGAGGGTTTTTCTTTTGGCGATTGGAAAAGTCAAGTTGATGAGCATTATGGTTTCGGTGATTTGATTAACGATGAGCGTACTGCTGTTGGTATAGGCATGATGGCGTTGGGTGGTTTGAATCCTTTTCTGATTCCTTTGGGTGCTGGTGTGATGGCTGACAACATTTGGGCTGATAGGGTTATTGGTTTTATTGGTGATGTGGCTGTTGATCCTTTGACTTATATGGGCGGTTTGAGTGTGTTTAATCGTGCTATGAGTGGGAAGCAGGGGGCTAAACAGTTAAGCAAGTTGTTTCGTGATCCTAGTGTTACTGATGATGTTATTAAGAAGGCTGTTAAAGAAGCAACTGAAGAGACTATTGATGATGCGATGGTGGCTAGTATCCGTCAGGCTGCTAGGGAGGCTGTGGAAGAGACTGCTCAGAAGACGGTTGTTAAGGGTAAGAGATTAACTCCTGAAGAGTTGCAAGAGTTGCCTATGGGTGTGAGAACTCAAAGCAATCTTGCAAGGACGTTGGCTGGTAAGGATGAGGCTGGTCGTTTGGCTAGCAGCATTATGGGTTACGACACTGGTTTGCGTTTCCGTTTTGCTGGTACTGGTCCTTTGAGTAAGTTTTTACGTCAAGACAGGTGGGTTGAGGGTCTCGGTAAAAAGGTTTTTCGTCGACCAGATGATTGGTATGTAAGCCGACAGTTGGAGAATGTGCCTCAAGTATTCAGACAGCGTTTCGGTGATGATGCGTTAAAAGAAACTATGGGGAAGATCCGTGGCGGTACTTTAAAGCAACGTGCCGCTGCTTCTAAAGCCAAGGTTGCTGCTCAGAAGGCAGGGAAGTTTGATGACGAGTTGTGGGAGATTGCTGGTACTGCTGCTCGCACACCGTTGGAAGTAGTTGTTCCTTCTGTTGGTAAGTTCTTTAGAACAGGCGCTCGTGGTGCTTTAGGAGCGAAGTTAACGATGCAAGCAATGGATTTTCCTATAAGAGGATTCAAGAAGGTTGCTCCTGATCGTTTCCAAAACTGGGTGCATGGTCATTTCAACCCTGAACAGGTTATGGATAGACTTTTAAAATCTGGTGACGCTAATCAGATTGCGTTGGGTTTGCATCTTGATGATTTTGCACGTTTTGGTCGTAGTAAGGAACAGTTTTTTACTACACAGTTTGATGAGGCTACTGAAAATATTATGACAGAGGCTCGTATTCTTGGTATTGATGATGCTGTTATCACCGACTTTTTAGAACATGCTGGTGCAAGAGGTGGTTTCTTTTCTAGGTCAGGTCCTTGGTGGGATAATCTTCCTCAACAGATTAAGGATCTGGCAGAAGATGATTACAAAAGGTTTGCTCGGACTTTAGATGATTGGGTTAAAACTTTAGATAAACAGATGACGGATGCTTACGGCACTCTTGATCCTGACACTGGTGAGCAGGTTTGGAGATTAGCGCAGAAGGTTCGTGCTGATGAGAACATGCCTTATCGTGCGCCTCGTCGTTTAAGAGAGAACGCTCGTTCTCGTCTAGTTGAAGGTTGGGACCCTAATAAACCTCGTGACCCTGAAGGTTTTCAAGAAGTAGAAAGAGAACTTCATGGTCGTTTAACTCCTGCTTCTCAAAAAAGCCGTGGTTATAAGATTGGTGAGTTTGTTCAAATTCATGCTGATGCCGATATGGCTAACCCTAATTCTGTTGTCAAGCATACTCCTAAAGGTTCTAAAGATCAGATAGATGTTTTGGCTGTTAATGGCAAAGTGGTTCGTTTACAGGATCCTCAGAAGGTTGGTAAGTCTTTCCGTCGTCAGATAGACGACGCATATGAGGCTGCTTTTGGTGAGAAAGCATATGAGGAAGGTTTCTCTGTGCTGGCTGATTCTTATAAGCGTGGTATGGGTCGTGATTTGCGTGTGCAACATTTCATGCGTCGTTTGCAAAAGATTTTTCCTGCTGAAGAGTTGGAATATATGGTTGACGACATCGAGGAGGCTGCTAATAAGTATGCGTCTAAGCAGGCGAAATGGCAAGGTAAAGACGGTGCTATAAGTAAAGTCAACGAGACTCGTCGTAAAATAGCAAAAGCAGAAGGTTATAGAGATACTCAGAAGAAGAATAAGGCTGAGGCTGATCAGAAGGTTTATGAAGGCAACGTTGAGTTGGCTGAAAATAATCAGATTGTTCAGGATATTGATGAGTACACTTGGGCGCTTGATGATGAAGCAACGGAGTTGCTTGATCGTTTAGAAGAGATGGGTTTAGATTTATCAAGAATTACTTCTAAAAATCTTGGTCCTGATGCACCTAGTGTTTCTGAATTGACTGGAGAAGGTTTCGATGAGGTTGTCAAGTTGCGGCAGACTTGGACTGAGGAAGTTGAAAGAGTAATTTTAGAGGCTGAGGCTGCTGGTCAAAACATTGATGATGTTACAGAAACTTTAAATCAGATTAAAGCAATCCGTGAAGAGTTAGAAAGAATGATTCGTGCGGAGATAGGCAACTTGGCTCCTGCTGATCGTGAATTGTATGAGGCTATTGACGAGTTTGAAGCGGCTACTAAATATTACGATGAGGTTAAGGCTTCTGTCGCTGAGGGTGAAAAGAATGTTGCCAGATTAAAAGCACGTGTTGCTTCTGCGGAAAGTAATCTCGCTGAGGCAGAGACTGCTGCTGCTCGTGCTACTGATGAAGCAGAGTTGATGGAGTATGAAAGGTTTTTAACTAAACCCGTTTCGGAGCAATCCCCATTAAGGGCTGCTCGAAGCCAGTTGGAACGGGAGAATCTTCGTTTACAGCAGGCTGAGGCGGATGTGGAGGCTGTTAAACAGCGTGTAGCAGAGTTAGAGCAGAAGCCTTTGAATGCTACTGACGCTAGGGCTAAGAAGGTTATAGACGATATTGATGCTAGCCGTGCTAAGGCTAAGGCTAAGGTTGCTGCGGCTCGTGCTAAACAACGTGAGGTTGTTGGTCCTAAGGTTGAGAGGTTTGAGCAGTCTGATGAGATGCGCGATTATCTTGGTAAGGCTGCTACTCGTGATCAGAGGAAACGCAATATTAGAAACGCTGATGGCAAGGTTCTTAAATCAACTCCTAAAGGTGTTGATAAAGACAACTGGGCTGCTGGTAGAAAAGTAGTAGAGGATGCTGAAGCCAAGATTAAAGAACTCACACGAGAAAAAGATCGTGTAATAGGTACACGAGGTGAGTTGGATGAAAATCTTACTTACACTGAACCTACTAATGCTGAAATAATCGCTTCTGAAATACGTATCAATAATTTAGATGATCAGATCAAATCTCAAGAAACTATTATTGCCGAACAGGAAACAATTTTAACGAAGTATGTGGAAGATTTGTTGCCTCCTAGGAAGCCTCGTCCTACACGCCCTAAGGCTGGGGAGAGTGTTCTTGAACGTAAAGCGGTTGAACGTTTAGAGAAAGCAGACGCTGAGTATGAACGTTTGATGACTGATAAAGACATAGTTAAAGATTATGAGGACATGGTTGCTGTTCGTGAGCAGATTCAGGAGTTGGAGAATGCTAAGGCTGAGTTGAAGATGCGTGAAACTGCTCCTGAAGAACCGCGAGGTATGGGAGCGTGGGAAGGTAGACGGCCTAGGACTGCGGCTGAAAGGTTGTCTTATGCTAAGGCTCGTGTAGCACAAGCAGAGTCTGTTGTCGCTAATGAAAAACAAATTGCGGATCGGATGGGTCCCACTATTAATATCGAAGGCAGGAGTGGTCCTTGGGCTCCTGTTCCTCAAACAGCGAATCTTGAAGCGTTGGCTTCTAATGGCAGACAGGGTTGGGTTCGTGTTCGTGACCCTCGTACTAACCAGTCTGTGTTGTTGCGTGTTAATAAGACTGGAAATACTTGGAGTTACGCTGACGCTAACCCTTGGCAGAATGCCCGTGTACGTGCCAGAGATGGACAGTTCTTTTCTCAAATTGAACGTGGTCAAATGAAAAACAATGGGTGGCGTTTGTATGATGAGGCTGGCAAAGGACGCGTTGATGACATGCCCGCACGTCGTAAGGCTTATGTGGAAGCAAAGAACACTTCTGATGATCTGAATGCTAGATGGGAAGAAAAAATTGTTAGGTATACGGAAGAGTTAGAAGAAGAATTTACGTTTGGTCAAGCGGGTACTAGAAGAAATAAACTTGATTTACTTTTTGCTCGACTGGAACGTTTGGCTCGTACTGATAAAAAATGGAGCCGTCGTTTAGAAGAGTTAAAAGACCTTCAACAAAAAGGTGCCGCTGCGGAAAAACGTACGAGACAACTCAGAGATGAACTTGCTGAAATAGAAAATCTGTCTGTCAGAGAGCGTGCTGTTAGAGCAAGGTTCATTGAAGATGAACAACTTGCTGAGGCTCAAAGTGCAAGAGAAACTCTAGGTGAGTTAGAACCTGAGTTGGATGTCGCACAATCCAGACTCGCTCAGGAACAAGTCGTAGCGGACGTTTATGATGAACGTCCTCCTGTGGTGTTTAATAATCGTGATGACTTGGATGAATTGTTTGAAGTTAATGTTAATCGTATTGAGACTGCTGTTAATGAGGCTCGTGAACGGTTGAAGTTGATTGTTCAGGCTGTTAAAAACATTGCGGAAATGGATCAATCGGTTGTTGCTGTTAAACGTATACGCAAGTTCCTTTCAGAAGTTGAGAAAGGTGTGGGAGGGTACCAGTTTGATGAGTTGTCTACTGGTCTTCCTATTGAGCGTGTTAGACGTTGGGAGAAGTTGATTAAGACTGCTGTTGCTTTGGATAAAGAGTTACAACATGAGGCTTTTGTTGCTGGTACTCGTAATTTTACGACAACGTGGGAGGAGGGTACGGCTGCGTTGAAGCAGTTTAATGATGAGACTGCGTTGTTGTCTGAGGAGTTGGCGTTAACTGTTCGTGCTGGTCGTTCTGAGCGTGGTTATGCGTTTAAAGATTTACAGTTGGATGATGATGAGTTCGCCCAGTTGGAGTATGTGGTTGAGCGTAGGAACGCTTTGGCTACTGAGAAGCAGGAGTTGTTGGTTCGCCAGCGGGAGATAGAAGTAGAAATAGAGGCAGCCCGAACGAAGGGTGATAAGGCTGCGGAACAAGTTTTAAAGCGCGAAGAGCAAATAGTAAAACTTGAGAACAAGTTGAAGGAAGACATTATGGCAAGGGAGCAGGCTGCTACCGAGTTCTTCCAACAACAAGAAAGATTGGAACAAGTCAAAAAAGATACTAAAGAATTGTTTTCAAGTTTAACTGAAAGAGACACTGCTCTTGGAGTACCTGCTGGTCCTCTTAGTAGACAAGGAATAGATATTACTCGTATCGATTCCCAAGGGAACACTAAAGCATTGATAAGCGACATGCTGGCTAAAGATCAGACTTTTGATTTAACACAAGAAGCCAGAGATGTAAGTATCCAAGCACTTAAGGATGCTTTGAAAAATTCTGAGTGGGGTCCTTGGACTTTGCTTAGTAAAGATAAAACAATGAATGAGAATGTTTATGCTGTCATCAATGCGTATGCGGCTATCAATGATCCGAAGCAAGTGGATGGTTTTTGGAAAGCATGGGATGGTGTTCAGACTTGGTTGAAGGCTGGTATGATCGCAACTCCGGGTTTTGTGCAGCGTAACATTATGGGTGCGTTTTTTAACGCTTGGTTGGATGGCGTGAACTTAAATGAGATTTTGAAATCTATGAGTATCACTTCTCGTGTGGCTAAACACGCTTCGTCTAAGAGAATGTCTTTCTATGATGCTGCGAAACAGTTGGCTAAAACCAACGATGACATGGTTGACTACGTTGAACTGTTAGAAGTTGGTGTGCGTGGCGGCGGTCAGGCTGTGTCGGCTGTCGATTTGGAATATGGTTTACGTAGAGCGCGCAACATGGAACTGTTGTTAGGTGGACGTGGACGTGTTACGGAGCGTGGGGGTAGAAGAACTAGGGTTGTGTTAGCACCGTGGTCTCCTCGTTTTGCTCCTTATGCTGCTGTGCGTAGGGTTAACAGTTGGGCTGAGGATATTATCCGCATCGGTGTCGGTATGGACACGATGCGTCATGGTGGAAACATTGATCAAGCGTTGAATCGTATCGCTAAAACACAGTTTGATTACGACGAGTTGACAAGTTTTGAAAGAACTTGGATGAGAAGGTTCATACCATTTTACACTTGGACTAGGAAGAACGTTCCTTACCAGTTGCAACAGTTAGGTAAGAACCCTGCTAAATATAATCGTTTGTTGGCTGCTAAACGTAACCTTGAGTTAGGAACTGAAGGTGAGGGAACGGTCCCAGATTATTATCTGGAACCGTTCGGTATAAGAATGCCTTTCAAATATAAGGGCGCTCAAGTTTACAGTGCGCCTGATTTCCCGTTCCAAGATTTGTTCCGTTACGACCCATTTAGGGAAGGTGCTGGAGGGTGGAAAGAAACAATGGCTCAAGGTTTAGGTATGACTTCACCTATTATTAAAACTCCTTTAGAGGTTGTTTTCGGTAAACAAATTTTTACTGGTATTCCTTTCAGTGGTCGTTATCAGAAAACTCCTAGTCCTTTAGAAAAGATTCCTATGTTAATGGATATTTTAGGAGAGTTGGGTATGGCTAAGAAATCTCCTAGCGGCGAGTGGAAGATGCGTGACCATCACATCTATTTGGTTAATGGTAGTTTGCCTACTATTAGTTTTATTCGACGCATGTTTCCTAACGAACCTAAGTATCAAAGAACCCACGCACGTAATATGTTGAGTAGTCTATTAGGTGTGTCAGTTAATATGAACACTCCTGAGGTTCAAAGAAACTGGCGGGCTAATCAAAAATATGAGCGTTTATCTGAGAGACAAGATTGGAAAGACTTGGTTTCTAGGGTTAGATGACGGGACAAAGAGGAGTATAAGTTATGAAGTACGTGTCTAGAGAAACGTGGGGAGCGCAACCTCCACCTAAAGGCAAGTTCGACAAGTTAAATAAAGTAAGAGTGCAGGGTGTTGTCGTACATCACTCTGGTGTACAGAACGGACCTAAAGGGTCCGCTGCTGTTAAAGCATTTGAACGCCATCACATGGGTAAAGGCTGGGATGGTGTTGGTTACAACTGGCTGGTTGATGAGACTGGCACTATTTTTGAAGGACGAGGTTGGGATAACCGTGGAGCGGGAACTAAAGGGTGGAACAGTCGTTCCATTAGTGTTTGCTTTACTGGTTGGGGTGGCAACAAGCCTCACGACAATGCTTTACGTGCTTTACAAACACTTGTTGATGCCGCTGAGTCTCATTTCGGCAAAGGGCTTTGGGTTTCGACGCATCGTAAGAAGAGCCGCAATGGGTATACGACGTGTCCTGAGAAGTGGTTAGGTGATTGGGTTGAGAATGGTATGGGTGTCGTTGAGGCTCCTGAGTCTGTTGATTGGGCTGCGATCATTCAGTTCTTTAAAGATTTACACGAGCAGGTGAAGAAGACTCCTTTGTCTCGTCCTTCTCGTAGTCGTGGTTTACCTGTGCGTTTAGTGCAGGGAAAGTTAGCGGAGCGTGGTTTTGATGCTGGTCCTGTTGATGGGATTTATGGTAGAAAAACTGTGGCTGCTGTTAGAAAATTTCAAGAGACACAAGGTTTTTTGAAGGTTACAGGTGTGGTGAACGGTGAAACGTTCGGCTGCCTGTTCATACAATAAGGAAAAATTATGCCAAAAGGTAAAGGATATGGAACGTTTGAAGAAACGTTTGGTTCACAGGATGAACAACTTTATGACTCTACCTCTTCATTTAACATGTGGGATATGAGTCAGAAGGCTAAGAAAGCCGCAGCGTTTTTGCGGGGAACTAATTTGGGTAACGCCGCTCATGGCGGTCGCCCTTTCGGAAAGTAGGTTGAGATGCCACATCAATTAGATGGTAAAACAATGAAGGTACCTAAAGCCTCTAAGGTTTTAGTAGACACTGCTTCTCAGGGTGGGAACCAAGGTTCTCTTACTGGGGATGCCATGTTACGTATGGCTAATGGCATGCGTGCCAAGTTTGATGAGAACGACTAATGGCTGGTAAAAGAAAGCCTCGTCGTCCAAGATATTAATCTAATAAAGGAAAAAATTTGAAGAACATATTTGATGTACTGGAACGTGCAGGGTGGACTTTCGCCCAAGCGTTCCTTGGTGTTTTCGTTGTTGCTGACTTGTCGTCAGCGAAGGGTGCGGGTGTTGCTGGTTTAGCAGCGGCTGTGTCTGTTCTTAAAACTATAGTTAAGGACAAGGTAGCGAAATAATGACGGAAGCCGACCTTGAGGCTAAGTGGGATGAGTTTATGGAGGTTGAAGGGGTTGCTCTTCAGAAAGACATTTATGATCACCTTCAGGACACAGCCCATTTATTTGATCTTAGGGATGGCATTCATGCTAAGTGGTCACCAGATGGCGTTCTGGGTTTACTCCTAATCTTCCATGAGGAAGAGGCTGAACTGTTGCTTGCCGCTTTTCAAGCGGCTTTAGATGGTGTTGATGAAGCAGGTGAGGCGTTCGCTGTTTGGACTACTTCTTTGATGGGATTGTTGCGACAGTCTTTGGCTAACTGGGACGAGTAATTATCGTTCAAGCCATTCTTGTATTGGTTTACATTTTATTAGTTTAGCCATCAGTTCACGTCTTATTTTGTCACGTCTGCGTGCTAAGGATGTTTTGGGTATGCCTAGTATGCGTCCTGCTCCTCTGAGTGACAGGCGTTCTACTACTAGTGCGTTAAATATCCATCTGTCTTCGTCTGACAGGTCGTCGATTATTTTACCTACGATTTCTTTCACTGCTTGTGTTGATTCAATCGAGGGGAGAATAGCCTCACGGTGAGGTGCGAGTTGCATCAGGGATTCTATTTCTGATGTGGGTCTTATTTTGTAGAGTGATTTTTCAGGGTCTTTGAATACCCAGTCGTCACTCGGAAATTCTTTCTTCTTTGCCATCAGCCTTCCAAGTTGTTACGCAATGTAAATGGTTGGCTGCTATAACTCTAGTGTTTTCTTCGTCGTAACCTGATGGCTCTCCGAGTTCCCACGCTTCGTCGTGATCTCGCCAGCCTAACATTTCGACTGTGCGAAATTCGTCGGGTACTGGTCTGACTACGAACAGGACAAGTCCTTTTCCTAGTTGCCTGCGGCGTACTGCCGCGTTGTTAGATGTTCTAACTCTTCTTACTTCTATGTTGTAACCTACGTCTGCTCGTCCACGGTTTTCTTGGTGACGGTTACCTGCCCATACGTGACCACCCCAGTATTGGTTGGTCACTCTGGCTACTGCTAGTTCTCCTATTGCTGCTGCGACTTGAGCGGATCTGTCATCTTCCATGTATTCGCGTTTATAATGGGCAGCATCTTGTTTTTCCCAATTTTCCGTAAAGCGTCTGATACCTACATGAGATGCCCATTCGTATTCCCATTTTTCTAATTCAATCAGTATCAAGTCTGTCTACTTTCACCGCGTTTATTCGTACTACTTGGTTGTCGTCTTCCCATGCTACTCCATTGAGTGCATCTAGTGTGAGTTTAACATAGTTGTCTAGATCACCTCGGAGGGTTTTAGCCGAATGAGGTGATGTGCTTACGTGAATGATTGTCTCATCTGGTGTGTACATTAGTGTGACTTCTACGGGTTCAGTGAATTTTTCTTCCACTTGTTCTGCCCATGCTTTAGCCACGTAATCTTCTTCATCCAGTGTGCTTTTAGGAGTGAAGACTTTTCCTCCTTTGGTGTGTCGCGGACGTGCTTTTACTTTTGGTCTGCGATCTACTATCGCTATGAATGATTCCATTATCTTACTTTTTTACAAGCATCCCTTACTATTCCTGCGAGGCGTTTATCACCATCTGGTCTGCTATTATATTTCCCACCCCACTCTATGTCTGCTTCTTTCAATTCTTTATAAATAATATCTTCCGCATATCTTTGTTCTGCCATGGCACAAGCAAGAGCAAATAGTGTGCCTGATCTGTCTCCATCTGGTTTCTCTGGTTCTGGTCGTGGACCGTTGCGCCGTATAACGCCCGATAGACCGTCCAGTTGCCCCGTGTAGGGGGTCTTTCTATAGGTAAACGCTGGGAGAGGCTCAGGAGGGCTGTACAGGGCTCTCACAGGCTCCCACGCAGTAGGTGTTACCCGTGTTGGTATTGCTTCTGCGAGGAATGTTCTGAGAGGAACCATAGAGAATGAATAATCAGTATTATCCATCTCGTTGTAACCCCCACGTTTACGAGTATGAGCGTAAGGTAAACGAACACCATTGCCCCAACCCCTGTCAGTTACTTCAGTTTGTTTAGGATTAACTTCTTTAGTAGGTGCCTCTACTATTTCACAGGCGGCGATCAATCCTTCACGTACATCTACAGCAAACATCAATTCTGTAAAGAATACCCATACATGGAATCCTTTTGAACGTGACCGTTCAACCCAAGAAGTTACTCCTAGTTGTTTAAGAACTTCTCTCAAGTTCTTAGCGTGAATGTACGACTCTGCCATTCCTTCGTCGAAGTCGACACATCCCCACCACACTTTAATCCCATCGTCTTGTGCGACCAGTGGGTACACACCGATGGCGGGAAAGTCCTTCAGGTGGTCTTCAACCACAATCAAAAAGTCTTTGCCGTCCGCTGGTACGTACCCACCGTCCGCTGTTTGCCAAGGACGAAAATCTCCGTCATCTTTAGCGACACGTCCACCACGAAACAGTAAAGCAAAGTCTCGTATCTGCTCAAATGTTATCTCATAAGAGTTACTGGTTTCCATCTGGAATCAGTTCCTCCCAATAAGGATGAACATGACCGCACTCTGGATCTAAGTAATACGTTTGATCTAAGAGTCTGGCTGTTCTTTTATTCTTACAGATATTCATATTAATACTGTTTGCGTGGTATTTAGTTTCCCAGTCTGAAAGATCTTCTCGATCTTTCTTTCTGTAAACTTCCATCACGAAGATGGCTTCTTGTTCGCCGCCATATCTACCGGCGTGGATACCAGCAGGTTTACCTCGTTCACCGGCAGTTCTACCTGCTTGATGCACAAGACCGACTGGTACACGTTGAGTTTTAGCCCAACGTTTTAACGCTTGCGCTTTGGATGTAACTCCAGTTGCGTCAGCGTCACCACCGACCATCAGTTCAAGATAATCGATCATACAAAAGGAAGGGTTAGTACCCCACCATTCTCTCGTTTCATCCATCGCTGCTGACATGGCTTCTAATGACATTGATTCGTCGATGATTGCGACACGAGACAGTTCCCGTTCGGAGGCTAAACCTAACGCATCTATTACGTTTCTGTCTCCTGCTTTGATTGCTTCTTCCACATCAGTGGAGGAACGCCCTTGCAATAAGCAAAACAGTTTCATCGCAACCAATTCTCTTGGCTCATCCATTGAAAATATCACAACGTGAGCATTAGAATCATTGACTAGATTAGTTACTATTGAGTTAAGCAGAATCTGTGACTTCCCTGTGTGGGAACGACCCACAACCAGTAGTACTTCCCCTTTACCAACACCTCGTGTTGCTAAATCTATTTCAGGGAAACCTAGGTACCATCGTTCTGTAGGATTGCGTATAAAACCTATGAGGTTTTCTACGACCTTAGAAGTAGTAGCCCATCTGCTTGGTTGCTTGTCGCTGTCCGCCTCGCCGCCCTGAGCGACAGCGAGGCGTTCAGCCACTTCATCCTGCGAATGCAGGGTAGCCATACTAGGAACGAATCTCCGCACCTATGGCACTCAATTCATTGGAATCTTTACCAGTGAATGGGCATACAAACCAATCAGGGACAAGAGACTTGCCGTCCTTCTTGGTAAGCCAGATACCTTTACCATCAGCCTTACGCTTATAGTCTGGACCAGCCTTGTTGAAATTAGAATCTGGATCTAACTTCTTCTGCCAATTTGGATCCCACCAGTTGGACTGATTGTCCATCAAGTCTTTCCAAATTTCATCCAAGGTTCCTCCTGTACCTTTAGTACCGTAGGAATTATTGCTGGCCGGAGCGCTCGCCACGGGAGCACTTTTGGTAGTCGAAGGAAATTCCTTCTGTATCATACGCACCCCCTGTTCGGATAGTTCGTATCCGACACCGAGTGCCTCATAGTTGGCTATCTCCAAAGTCTCGCCCCAATCGGCTATCTCTTTGGCTACTGCCTCTTTGTCGTCAGAGTCCACCGCTATCGTTATTGAACACGATGCCTCTGCTGGTTCATAGTTACCTGTTTGGATAACTTGTCTACGGAACACCGTTATGGTGTTCTCTGTTTTGTCTGCCATGGGTCTACCTTCCTTTCTATAGTTGGTTCCATGGGTCTGGTCCCGCAAACCTTCCCCGACAGGTTGACCACGCTCCGCACCATTTAGGAGCGCAATGCCAACCAACCATGTTTAATGGCCAGACGGGAAGGTCTGCGGATATGAGTGTTCCAGCGGAGCGAGCAAGCGCAACCAAAGATGCCCACTCCGCCGGTCCTGCGTTCACTGTAGTTCTATGCACCTTACCTTTGACAAGGTACACGAACTCAAAATCTAATGGCTCGGTCAGATTATTATCTGCCATAGCGGAAACAGCCCAAGTGTAAGCGGCGGCTTGAACTGACCATCGTTTCTTTTCCCAATCATCTGATGGTTTACGACCCGGATTTTTCCAGTCCACTATTGGTCTTGGAAATTCTTGTATGCAGTCGATGGTTCCTTGCAACCAGATCTCTGGTTTGTGATCAACTACCAGTGGAAGTTCAAACTTGTGCTCAACTGCTATTGGTTTAATATCCTGTCTTACTTCATCCCACCATGCTGATGTGTTGAGTTCTATTATTTTTACACACTCATCAACCTTGTGGTTCCATCTAACCACTTCTTGTTCTTTTCTAAACCACTCTTCTAACGAGGCGCAAATGGTTTCTGATTTAGGGAGAGGATCTCCCGTTTCCATTTGCTCTATCAGGCACTGTTCGATGCCGTAGTGGACTGAGGTGCCGATCGCAGTGTTGGAAGACTCGGTGGATTCGGAGATGCCGAGCATGTCCTGTCTGGCTCGCTCTGGACACATCGCTAGGGTGCCGAGCCACGATTGGCGGAGGATGATTCGATCTTCAGGTGGTTGCATTTTCAAATTCTACCCCATGTATACATGGCATGGCGGGATACCCCTAGAGGGTATCCCGCATAGCATGAAAATTCTACAAGCCAAGGGATTAGCCATCGCCTTTGATAACTGTCAGGTCTGGTTTATCGTTAGGCTCAGGTCCATCTACTTCGATTTCACCACCTAACGATTGAAATATCCATCCAATATGTTGCATGAACTCTTCATCCCTATTGACCTGTTCGTTCAGGTGATCTCCTACTGTTTTAAGTAGGTGTTGGAATATGGATATTATCCCTGTTATAGCGTCAGCAACAGACCCTGCTTCTATACCATCCGGCCAGACTACTGCTTCTATTTGATTTAGTCTGTCTTCAACAGACTGTTCTTTCTTGGTTGCCATGTTATGTTCCTTCCATTTGTCGTATGGCTTTCATTTCCCCTAGTGTGTAGGTGTCATGTGGGTCTTGAACATTGGTAAAACGCTTCCGTCTTACGACAGTTTGTTTGCGTTCATACTCAAGATTTGCTGCTGCACAAATACCACATTTGCAACGGTTAGTCTTGTATGCTGATAACCCATGTTTAAAACTACTCATCCTTAGATGACCAGTCTTCTTTTAATGTATTAATATAATTTAACGCTGCTTCTTTGTCATTAAATAACTCTTTGATCCTACCGTCTTGCAATACAATCCAGCGCATCGTAGAAAGCCCAGCACCCATCGGAATGGGTGAACGTTTTAGTTCTAAGTTAGTTCTCATCTAATCTCCCAAGGGAGCAGTGCGAGGACGAGAAGGAGGGTAACCCGTCCCCGCACCGCCGGTTATGAGGCTTGAATAGCGAGGTCATCGCCAAGCGAACGAACTTGTATCTCCACTCCGTGTCTGCGAGCGGCTGCATAAATATTTGCTTTCATGCTCTTAGGTGGACAATCAAAATCTTTGTCCCCCTCCAGTAGTCGAACCTTCCCATCGAACCACATGCCCCATGGGTAACGTTCTTCTCTGCCACTTCGTTTAACGGATGGCATCTCATCTAGTATTTTCAATTAACTCTCCTTTTCGGTTTTCATATATACTAACATCATTCAGTTCACGAGAGACTCTTTCATTGAATGACTCAATAGCCTCATCTACTGTATGGCAATAGTTGCCCCATACGCATTCAAATGTTTGACCATCATCAGAGTATGTAGACCAACAAACATAAGGATGCATCCCTGCATTTGTTTCAGCAACAACAACCCCGCAAAAAGGTCGTTCCATTGAACCGCCATGTCTTACTTGCCACACTATCGGAGTGGCCCCGTTATTTAGTTTTATCATTTCTTTCCTTCCCAGCAACGCCAAGACGGATACCAATGCGAAGCACCACCCCATCTTGGATTGCTGTTCATGTTGTAATACAAGTAAGCAGCAACGCCTACTTGTGCGTTCGGGTCGAGAATATGCGCCCCCTCGAACCCTGCTTTTTTACTACGCTCATCCCACCACTTGGGTAAGTGCTGGAACCAGCCTGTCGCACCACTCTTCTGGTTGTAAGCCGTCGAGTAGGTGTCATCCGCATCAGCGGAAGACTCGCAGTGTGCTATGTCTAACATGAGGTCCTGATCTTCAGGTGCAAAATACACCGACACCAGTTCCCCAAGAGACGAGCAACTGCCAGTCCCGCTGAGTACGGCAACCATTAATACTTTTGTGATCATTGAGCCAGTATCAAACTCATCGCTTTGTTAGCCAAAGGAGTCTTACCTTCGATAGCCTTCTGCAATGACTTAGCCTTATCACGTCTAGTACCAGCGTTGATAGTGTGCTGCTCGGCACCTTGAATAGCGTTCCAAGCAAGCCAACCATTACCATCGCCCCATTCTTTTTTCTCTTGCTCCCACCTGTACAGTATGGAACTACGAGCCGTCCGAACGGAGTTCTCTTTACGAGTAGACATGTCATCTTCGATAGGCACCAACTGATTGATCAGTTCAAAGAACTCTGAATCAATCATAGGTTGTTCCTTCAAAGCGAGAGCCTTACCTTGCCAAGTCAACGCTTGTTGCGCTGCCTCTTTCAGGATCGTGGCTTTCATCTCAAAGATGTCGTCATGATTTTTCGTGTGCCTCACCTTTATTAATGGTCTACCCACTAGTTGGTTTTGGCAGAAGAACCTGCGTTGCATGTCGTACACACTGGTTGACCAAGAACCATCCAAGGAACTGATCCACACTAAATGGGATTGGATTTTATCTCCATTCCCAAGATCTATGGAGTCCGAAAGTTGTTGCGTAACAGCAACTCTTTCACCGGCACCCCAGAGTGTACAGGACGTAGTTGATGCAGGGAACATCATGTCTGCCATGTCGGCAAGCATCTGATATCCATCAACCTCAGGGTATTTCCCAGAATGCAACCCGACTACACGTCCAGTGTCCTCACGGACAACGAACTTGTACAAAGGCACATTCTTATATGTACCGCTCTCAAACGTTGGAATGTGAGCGTCTTCTCTTCGCAGACAATGATGTTGTGCTGCTGGATAATGCACAGGGAACAAAGCCCCAGCATCACCCATAGTTTCACGAGCATATTGCGGCTCGCTGTTTTCTATAACTGTCATACAGTCTCCTTTTCTGCTGACCATTTAGCAAGAGCAGAAGCAATAGCCTGTGCTTGTGAACCACGCCCATATTGCTCGGCGTAGTCAACACCACGTGCCAGTCCGCACTGCCCTGCTACCCAATAATGAAAGTCAAGAGACCAAATCCCTTTAACTTTCTCTTGTATCTCACCATCTTTGAAAATGGTGGTCTTACCACTGCTAGTGTCTGATTCAAATTCCGTAATCAGATTCTCGCAGTCGAATCCATGCTCTAAATAGTACTGAGCATCCATAATACTGTGACCATCACCATCAATAAGACCTTCATCAATAGCGTTGATCACCATTTGTTTGGTAATCATACTTACCCTTTCTGTGAGGCAAACCTCACGTTGTTAACACCATCGATACACATGTTGCATTCAACACACGCACCGTGGCCTGTTTTCTCCGTGTCCCAAACCACTAACGGCAACTTGCCGGTCAGTTCAGGACAACGGGGACCTTTACGCTCACCATCAAACTGGTAAGCAAGACTCTCTGTTTCCTCCCAAGTGTCAGCACAAAACGCCAACTTAACCTCTGGATACCGTTGCTTTGTAGCAAACGCACCCAACATATTCCCAGCGTCCACACTCAGATACAGAATGAAGTTAGGCGGACCTATCACATCATTAACCGCATCAAAGTTTCTGGTGTACGCCCAGAACCTGACGTTCGGATACTCCCACGCCAAATTGCGTATTGCCTTAGCGAAGTTACGGTTAGGTATGTCACCATCCCAAAACCATCTGAACACAGGCTCAACCTCACGTTTAGAACAATCATCTATGAAGTCGTTCAACATAGGTCGTAGTTTCTCCTGCAACAGCAGCCAAGACTGTTTATTTTCCTGATACACATCCCAATTGTGCAACAACAACTTGCGTACATTAGGAAACAACCTCTCCAGTTTCCCAGCGTAACAATTGCTCAAGCACCACTCGGTTGCCCCCGGACACGAATAGTCTTTGCCAGCAGGCAAACCAAAACTATTCTTAAGTGGCTTCATCCCATTGGGGGATTTGCCCTGTCTGCGTCCGTAAGGTGCAACCTTACGGTCACTGGATGATCTAAAAAACGTTAACGATTTGCTCATCGTAACCCCAATATGTGTTGCCTTGTAGGTCGACACAATCAAAGCCTGCTTTGCCGTTTTTCACATCGTCGTACACGTCTGTGATTTTCACGTAACGCATACTCATGCCGAACGTCCTGTAGTAGATGTATTCACCTACTTCTGGTCGTCCGACTCGTGGTTTTTTATGCATTGCTATCCCTTCCATTTAATCTGTCTTGCATCTTGTGATGCCCAGCAGCGAAAGCAACAGATATCTCTGCTCTCACTATTTCTTTAATGATCGTGTGCAGATCGTTGATCCGCACATAATTGTTATCTGGTTGCAACCCTGAAACCTGATTACGTAGTTCCTGAATCTCTTCATCAACACGGTCAGCAACATAACTGTCACAATACTCCTCTACCTGTGCTTGCAGATTATTATCATCCACAAGTTTGCGTTCCTGAATCTCTTCCTGAACACGCTCAGATACACGGTCAGCAACATAACTGTCGCAATACTCTTCTACATGTGCATGTAGAACCGTATCATCCACAAAGTTGTGGTCTGTGGCTAATTCCTCAGCCAACCTGTCGACATCGAGATCTACCTCGAAGTCTGCATACTGGTCGATAGTTATATCAACCTCACCTGATATTTCCATTATTCAGCCTCCTGACTGTAATATTGAGACATGGCTTCGTCCATATCTCTGTCTTGCTCAGACACCACAAGCCGATTGTCGCACCAGCGACGAGAGCCGTAACTATCCCCGCAGTACTGACACTCAACTCGTGTGTGATCCGAATTGTTACTCCACTTATGCCCAAAATCTTCAGGCACACTATTTAAATAACCATGTATTTGACTCACAGTTACCCCTTTCTATATTGAAAGCCACGTACAGGAACGGCATTTCCATCCCCGCACCTTCATCTCCTTAGCCTGTTGTTCGGCTTCAGGAGAAACCCATTTAACCTCAGCACCAAAAAGTTTCCCATCCCAAACGAACGAGTCCTCCTCGCCACAATCTCGGCAATAAACAGGTATCGGTACTCTAGAAACATGCTGCTGCACATTGCTAGTTTCATAAGTCGGCATCAGCCCTCCTTTGGTAACGCCAGCACAACCGGAATACCCAACTCGTACTCACTATTACGTGTAGTGATCTTAAAGGCTTTGCTCGTAGAGCCACCAACGAGATACCCCTCTGTCTG
>Ga0114932_10001958_pt1 | contig 22580 bp, 20 predicted proteins | sample 2SBtaG_2_FD_87286 | JGI IMG/M metagenome (GOLD analysis project Ga0114932, IMG submission 87286) | Deep subsurface microbial communities from Kolumbo volcano to uncover new lineages of life (NeLLi) - 2SBTROV12_ACTIVE470 metaG | ecosystem: Environmental > Aquatic > Marine > Volcanic ...
AAATAAAAATAGTCAGTTCGGTCGGTCAATAATCTGACACTGGGTGATTGGAGAGGTTGCAATGAAAATTAGACGTTTCTTCGGCAAAGATATGCGTGAGGCGTTAAGCCAAGTTAAAGCTGAATTGGGCAGTGACGCTGTGATCATGTCAAATCGCAAAGTCGCTGACGGTATTGAGCTTGTCGCAGCCTACGACAAAGAACCTGAAGCGAAGCTGTTTACGCCGAAAGCGTCCCCACAAGCCGCTGCAAAAACACCTGGTCAAAAGGCAGTGCCTAGCTTGAGCGAAATCATTGGTGACGACGGTCCTGATAGCCTTAAAGCACTGCTAGAAAAGCAGCACGGTGGAAATAATGGCGTAGCGAGTCCCGCGCAACCTAACCAACCAATGACAGCGAATGCTAAGCACGCCAATGAAATTGCTTCGCACTTAGACTTCTCAGAAGCCTTTATTGACGACGTAGAAGCCCAGCAGTCTTCTCATGAACCAGTTCGTCAGAACGCTTTCCCAGAGCATCAAGCGTCGAGTATGGATGATACCGCTGTGACGCAGTCAGCGGAGCTTGCGCAAATCAAGGAAGAGTTAGCGTCTCTTCGCGATGTATTGCAATATCAAGTGGCCGACTTGATGGAAGCTAAAAACAAACGTCAAAAACCTGTTCATCAATATCTAATCACCCGTTTAACCGATATGGGGTTAAGCAACGCGTTAGCGAAACAGCTTATTAGCTATACGCCGTCACATTACAACGAACGAGATGCATGGGTATATCTTCTTAACCTATTGGCTAATCGCATAAATGTGACAGGAAACGATATACTTAGCGCACAAGGTGCTGTTGCATTAGTAGGACCAACAGGTACCGGTAAAACAACTACCGTTGCGAAACTTGCTGCCCGCTATGCGCAAAAATACGGTGCAGAGTCGGTTGCGATGATTACCATCGATACGTATAGAATTGCCGCCTATGAGCAGCTAGCGACATACGGAAAGATTATTGGCTGCACGGTGAGAAAAGCGCAGACTAGTGAAGAACTTGCGGATTTATTATTCCAACTTCGTCATAAGCGACTAGTATTGATTGATACGGCTGGATTTAGTCAAAGAGACAGTCGATTAATTAAACAAATTAAGCAGTTTGATAACGGACAAATGCCAAATGTTAAAAAATATTTGGTAGCGCAAGCAAATACGCAATATCCTGCTTTGCAGAGAATCATTCAAGCGTATGATGATATTGAACTAAGTGGCTGTATTTTCACAAAGTTAGATGAGTGCTACTCTTTAGGAGAGGTGCTTAGTGCAGCGGTTGAATACCAATTACCGGTTAGTTATGTCACCGATGGTCAAAAAGTACCTGAAGACATTAAGATTGCAGAAGCGAAATCTTTGGTTTCCGCTGCTGCAAAGCTTTATAAAAAGTACGGTTTGAATCATACTAGTGGTAACAACGCAATTAAAACAGCATAAGCAGTATGATTGACGACCAAGCGAGTAGCTTAAGAAAAATGAAGCAATCACGGTTAATCAAAGTAATCGCCGTCACCGGTGGCAAAGGTGGCGTAGGTAAAACAAACATTACATTGAACACCGCTATCGCCATGGCGAAGCAAGGTAAACGTGTAATGGTTCTCGATGCGGACCTCGGTCTTGCTAACGTAGACGTTATGTTAGGTTTGCGTGTTGAGAAAAACTTATCCCACGTGCTTTCCGGCGAATGTACACTTGATGAAGTACTAGTGACCGGTCCGCACGGAATAAAGATTGCCCCTGCCACATCAGGCACGCAGTCGATGGCAGAATTGTCGCCAACGCAACACGCTGGCCTAATTCGTGCCTTTAGTGAGCTTCGCTCGCAAATTGACGTGCTAATCGTTGATACAGCGGCAGGTATTTCAGACATGGTGTTGAGCTTTTCAAAAGCCTCACAAGACATCATGGTCGTTGTGTGTGACGAGCCTACTTCATTGACAGATGCGTATGCATTGATAAAAATTCTGAATAGAGAGCACGGTGTTTTCCGCTTCAAAGTTGTGGCTAATATGGTGCGCGACGTGCGAGAAGGCCAAGAGCTATTTAGTAAATTAAGCAAAGTGACAGGGCGTTTTTTAGATGTTGCACTAGAATTAGTGGCGACAGTACCGTTTGACGAGAACATTCGTAAAGCAGTGCGTAAACAAACAGCCATTGTCGATGCTTACCCTGGTTCACCGGCAGCCGTTGCAATAACACAGTTGGCGAGTAAAGCCTTAACATGGCCTATTCCAGCGCAGCCAGGTGGCCATTTAGAGTTTTTCATTGAACAATTAGTTGCAGAAAAAGCCGTAGGAAGTCAGCGTTGAACAGCAAGGCAGCCGCTTATCAACAACAAACCGATAAAGCGCAGTTAGTCGAAAGACATGCGCCATTGGTTAAGCGTATAGCGCATCACTTGATAGCGCGATTGCCGGCTAGTGTTCTTGTAGACGATTTAATTCAATCAGGCATGATTGGATTATTAGAAGCCGCGCGAAACTTTGATGGTTCAAAAGGAGCCAGCTTTGAAACGTTTGCCGGCATTCGCATTCGCGGTGCTATGCTAGACGAAATTCGCAAAGGGGATTGGACACCGCGTTCAGTTCATCGAAATGGCCGAGCGATCACTGAAGCAATTTCGCAAGTAGAAAGCGAAACAGGCCGCGATGCTAGAGATTCTGATATTGCTGATAAGCTTAATGTAAGCTTGCAGGACTATCACCAAATGCTTAATGAAGTAAATGCCGGAAAGCTGGTAGGTATTGAAGATTTAGGTGTGTCAGAAGATGTTATTTCGACAGAGCAAAATCGAGGTAGCGACGCACCACTGGAAGATTTAATGCAAGGCGCTTTCCAAAAAGCGCTTGCCCATGCAATTACGACATTACCTGAAAGAGAAGCGATTGTACTTTCGCTGTATTATGACGAAGAGCTGAACCTAAGAGAAATTGGTGAGGTTCTTGATGTAAGTGAATCGAGAGTCAGTCAAATTCACAGTCAGGCCATGTTAAAACTCAAATCACGAATGAAGTCGTGGCAAGCTGACGAAGAATAGAAATTAATAACAATTAACCCCTCACTGGAGGCTATTTTGGACAAAAGCATGAAAATTCTCGTGGTCGATGATTTTTCTACCATGAGACGTATCATCAAAAACCTACTTAAAGATTTGGGTTTTTCCAACATCCAGGAAGCGGATGACGGGAGTACTGCATTGCCTATGTTGCAGCAAGGTGATTTCGATTTCGTAGTTACCGATTGGAACATGCCTGGAATGCAGGGTATTGACTTGCTTCGCGCGATTAGAGCCGATGACAAGCTCAAGCACCTACCAGTACTTATGGTTACTGCTGAAGCGAAGAAAGAGCAAATTGTTGCCGCCGCGCAAGCAGGTGTTAATGGCTACGTTGTTAAGCCGTTCACTGCAGCAACACTTAAAGAAAAATTAGATAAAATATTCGAACGTTTAGGTTGATCCAGACGCTCACCAGAGAAATGAGGTTTACTGGATGTCAACGAATGTAAACGTTCCAATTTCGTTGGAAGAAGCAAAACAGCTTGTCACCTACCTTGAAGAGGGTGACAACGCTTCAGCCAATGCCCTACTAGAAGCGGCCTCAATGAAAGAAAACGTTGAGTTATTTGCTGAAGTAGGGAAACTGACGCGTCAGCTCCATGACGCGCTGAATAATTTCCAAATAGACGACCGCATTAAAAATCTCGCGACCGATGATATTCCCGATGCACAATCCCGCCTAACCTACGTAATTGAAGAAACTGAAAAAGCTGCTAATACTACTATGGATGCCGTTGAAGCGAGCATGCCTATAGCTGAAATGCTGTCGGCGCGCATCGAAAAGGTTATGCCTGAGTGGAAGAAGCTGATGAATCGCCAAATAGAGTTGGGTGAATTCAAGGCTTTATGCGCAGACTTAGACGAATTGTTGGAAGAAGGTTCGGCACAGTCAGCTAAACTTACACAGTTACTTACAGAAGTATTGATGGCTCAAGGTTATCAAGACTTAACTGGTCAGGTTATTCGCCGCGTTATCGACTTGGTTAAAGAAGTGGAAGACAGCTTAGTTAACATGCTTACCATGTTTGGTGAACGCGACGGTGCAGAACAAACTAAACCATCTAGCGTTAAGGCCGATAAGGTTGATGGTGTAGAGGCAGAAGGCCCTATCATTGATGCCGATAAGCGCGACGACGTCGTGTCAGGCCAAGATGATGTAGATGATCTTCTGTCTAGCTTAGGTTTTTAGGGGAGCGGGCGCATGTCGTTTGATGTTGACGAGGATATATTACAGGACTTTCTAGTTGAGGCTGGAGAGATACTTGAACAATTACAAGAACAGCTCGTTGATCTTGAGAACAATCCTGAAGATGCGGATTTGCTAAATGCAATTTTCCGTGGTTATCACACAGTTAAAGGGGGAGCAGGGTTCCTGTCTCTTACCGAGTTAGTAGAAATTTGTCACGGTGCGGAAAACGTCTTTGACGTAATGCGTAACGGTCAACGAACACTAACCCCTGAACTGATGGATATTATTCTGCAAGCCACAGATGTGGTGGTTGAAATGTTTGAACGAGTGAAAGCTCGGGATCCATTAGAGCCAGCAGATGCACACCTAGTCGACTTGTTACACAAACTAAGTCGCCCGGAATCTCCAGATGAGAATATTTTTGGTGAACAAAGCGCGCCGGCGTCAGAACCTGAGCCCGCGATTGAAGAGCCAGAATTAGTTGTTGAAGAGCCTACTGCACAGGCACCAAGTTCTGGTGATAGCGGCGGTATTGACGAAATCACTGAAGATGAGTTTGAAGCGCTGCTTGATGAGCTTCATGGCTCTGGGGCACCAGGACAGTCCTCAGCGGCTAAAAGCGAACCTGCAAAGGCTGCTGCACCTGCTGCCGCTAGTGATAACGACGATATCACCGACGAAGAATTTGAAGCGCTGCTCGATGATTTACATGGCAAAGGCAAGTTTGGTGGTGAAGAAGCTGCGCCAAAGGCAAATGCACCAGCTCCAGCACCAGTTACGCCGAGTGAAGCTGGTGATGAAGAAATCACCGATGACGAATTTGAAGCACTGCTTGACCAACTGCATGGCTCAGGGCAAGGGCCTACCAAGCAGGGAGCCGTTTCAAAGGCGCCAGAGCCTCCTGTAGATAAGGCAGCAACAGAAGCGGTTCAAAAAGCGAAACAAGCAGCGCCAGCTGCGCCAAAAGCGACGCCTGCTCCTAGCGCCGCAGCGCCAGCTAAAGCAAGCACACCTGCTGCACCAAAAGCAGCGCCTAAAAAAGATGAGAAGAAGGCGGCACCAGCTGCGCCTCCTGCTGAGACTACAGTACGTGTAGATACCAAGCGCCTTGACCAAATTATGAACATGGTGGGTGAACTCGTACTAGTGAGAAACAGGCTAATAAGCTTGGGTATCAACAGTAACGACGAAAGCATGTCCAAAGCCATTGCCAACTTAGATGTGGTAACGGGCGACTTGCAAGGTGCGGTAATGAAAACCCGCATGCAACCTATCAAGAAGGTGTTTGGTCGTTTCCCTCGCGTTGTTCGAGACCTCGCTAGAAGCTTGAAGAAAGAAATAACCCTTGAGCTTGTGGGTGAGGAAACTGATTTAGATAAAAACCTGGTTGAAGCACTGGCCGATCCACTTGTGCATTTGGTGAGAAACTCCGTCGACCATGGTATTGAAATGCCTGATGATCGTGCTGCAGCGGGTAAACCGCGCATGGGTACGGTTCAGCTATCGGCATCTCAAGAAGGCGATCATATTCTTCTAACCATCGAAGATGATGGTAAAGGAATGGATCCTGAAAAGCTTAAAGAAATTGCTATTAGTCGCGGTGTACTAGACGCAGACGCAGCTGCACGTATGTCGGATGTTGAAGCGTTTAACTTGATATTCGCGCCAGGGTTCTCAACCAAAACAGAAATTAGTGATATTTCTGGTCGCGGTGTGGGCATGGACGTGGTTAAGACTAAAATTAACCAACTTAACGGCACCGTGAACATAGATTCACAGCTAGGAAAAGGCACGCGACTGGATATCAAAGTTCCGCTAACGCTAGCCATTCTTCCGACGCTAATGATTGTTGTAGGAAAACAAACCTTTGCGTTACCATTAGGTGCGGTGAACGAAATAATAAATATGGACATCAAAAAGACCAACACGGTCGATGGCCAGCTAACAATGATAGTTCGTTCAAAAGCAATTCCGTTGTTCTTCCTTGGTGAATGGTTGATTCGAGGTCCCAAAAACATCGATAGAGAAAAGGGACACGTTGTTGTAGTGCAAATTGGTACACAACAAGTAGGATTCGTAGTAGACGCGCTAATAGGCCAAGAAGAAGTGGTTATTAAACCTCTTGATGCATTATTGCAAGGCACGCCTGGTATGGCGGGAGCCACGATTACATCAGACGGTGGAATTGCACTAATTTTAGATATTCCGAGCCTGCTTAAACGGTATGCGCGTAAACCCATCAAGTAAGGCGATGAATTAACAGGAATAATAATCCATGGTCTTTAAAGTCCTTGTCGTGGACGACTCGACTTTTTATCGTCGTCGAGTAAAAGAAATACTCGATGGCGATAGGGAACTTGAAGTTGTTGGGGAAGCGAGAAATGGGCGCGATGCACTTGAAAAAGCAGAAGCGCTTAAGCCGGATGTGATAACGATGGATGTTGAAATGCCTGTCATGGACGGCATTTCAGCTGTAAAGGCCATAATGGACAAACGGCCTACACCTATTCTTATGTTTTCTTCGCTTACGCATCATGGTGCGCAAGCGACATTAGATGCGTTAGAAGCGGGCGCGCTCGATTTCTTACCTAAGAAATTTGAAGATATCGCGCAGGACAGAAAAGACGCATCGCGCTTGTTGTGTACAAAAGTACGCTTAATAGCGCGTCGTGGTATTGGTCTTAAGCGTCCGTCGTTCCGCTCTACAGAGGCAAGAAAGCTTCCTGATAATGCGCCAAAGCAGGCGTTCTTTAAAACATCAGGGTTGCTATCAGGGCATAAAGACGCAGCCAAACAACCAACCGTTTCGTCTGTAAGAGCGACGGGAAAGCACTACAAGTGTTTGGCAATTGGGGCTTCTACAGGCGGGCCTGTGGCGCTTCAAAAAGTGCTGTCTCCTTTACCTGCAGAGTTTCCTTACCCCATTTTGCTTGTACAACACATGCCTGGAACATTTACTACGGCTTTTGCACAGCGTTTAGACACAAACTGTAAGATTAGAGTAAAAGAAGCCGAGCACGGCGACATTCTAAAACCAGGTCATGCGTATCTTGCTCCCGGTGGGAAGCAAATGTTGCTAGAAACCATAGGTGCGAATAAACGCATTGCCATTGTTGATGCAAGTGCGAGTGACAAGGTGAATTATAAGCCCAGTGTTGATCTCACTTTCAGTTCTCTGGCTAAAGCTTATGGTGGGGATGTATTAGGAATTATATTAACGGGTATGGGGGCTGACGGCAGAGAAGGATGCCGAATGCTCAAGGAAAAAGGCGCAACGATTTGGGCTCAAGACCAAGATTCCTGTGTTGTGTACGGTATGCCTCAAGCTGTAGCCGTTGCCAATATATCCAGTAAAAATATAAACATTGATGATATGAGCAGTTGCGTTCAAACCGAAATGCGATAGCAGTTTGAACAGTAATGGAACAGCAAATATGAAAGTGTGGACAGTAGCGAATCAGAAAGGTGGTGTAGGAAAGACTACCACTACGGTGAGCCTTGGCGGCTTGCTTGCACAGCAAGGCAAGCGAGTGCTCATGATTGATACTGATCCACATGCATCGCTGAGTTATTACTTCGGTATCGATGCAGAAGCGTCAAGTCATTCAGTTTACGATATTTTTATTAAGTCTAATGACATTACGGCCGATAATATTATGGACTGTCTGTGCCCGACAAAGTTAGACAACTTATATGTGCTTCCTGCAACAATGGCGCTCGCGACCTTAGATAGAACGATGGGTAGCGAACAAGGTATGGGCTTAGTCCTAAAAAAAGCGTTGGCAAAAATAGCAGGAGAATTTGATGTTGCTATCATCGATTGCCCTCCAGTGCTTGGGGTGCTGATGGTTAACGCTCTTGCAGCGTGTGACAAGGTTATCGTGCCTACCCAAACAGAATATCTGGCGCTTAAAGGGCTAGACAGAATGATTCGTACCATGGAAATCATGGGACGTTCGTTGGACAAATCCTTTGATACTGTGATTATTCCAACTATGTTTGATAAGCGCACTAACGCGGCGCTTGCATCGCGAAAGCGCTTAATGAATGACTATGGTGAGCGCGTGTGGGAAGGAGTTATTCCCGTCGACACGCACTTCAGGGATGCAAGTTTAGTACAGCTTCCCATTTCCGCAGCGTACCCCAAAACACGTGGTGTGTCTGCGTACGAGAAACTATTAGCGGTATTGGAGAAATAACGAGAACATGAGCAAGCAATCGCCTTTTGCCCGTGAAGAAGTGATGGAGGCATACCTTGATAGTCTCCTCAAAGAGCCAGAAGCACCGGAAGATGTGACTGCGCGCACGGCAAAATTGCTCGAGCAGGCTTCTCAGCAGATGGCTGAAACGGCACTTGCTTCTACCGCCAATGAAAGTGAGCCGCAATCGAATGAACAAGAAGCGATAGCGGAAAAGGTTACATCGTTAATTGAAACGCAAAAAGCAGAGACAATTGAAGATGAACAGCAACAGTCTCACGCAGAAACTTTAGTAGAAAATGAACAAGAAGCTGCGTTAAACCGCGCTGAAAAAACAAAAGTTCCACTAAAGGATACTCTCGGTTTTCGCTTTCAGGCGCTATTCTTTGAGGTTGCAGGGTTAACACTTGCGGTGCCTTTGACGTCGCTAGGTGGGATCCACCAAATTGAGAAGATTGGCCCTTTATTTGGAAAACCTGATTGGTTTATGGGTGTAATGTTGCACAGAGAGTCTAAACTAAGTGTTGTTGACTCTGCAAAATGGGTAATGCCAGAAAAATATGACGAAAACCTCGCACAATCGCTTAACTACCGATATCTTATAATGTTAGGGGAAAGTGCGTGGGGTCTGGCTAGTGAAAAGCTAGTCAATACGGTCAATTTGACTACCGATGATGTTAAATGGCGCGAGTCCACAGGTAAGCGTCCCTGGTTAGCAGGGATGGTTAAAGAAAAAATGTGCGCGTTAATTGACGTTGAAGAATTAATATCTATGCTTAACAAAGGCTTAGGCAGTAACGACCAGACGCCATAGTATTGGGAGCCAGGTTCATGAGCGACGAAAGAATAAATAATAACGCCACCGACAGCAACGACGAAGTCCTTCAATGGGTAACGTACCGCTTAGGTGAAGAAACTTACGGTATCAACGTGATGCAAGTTCAAGAGGTCTTGCGTTATACCGAAATAGCCCCTGTACCCGGTGCACCTGACTATGTACTTGGTATTATCAATCTGCGTGGTAACGTAGTAACGGTTATTGATACACGTGCTCGTTTCGGATTACCGCCAACAGAAATTACTGACAATACCCGTATCGTTATTATTGAGTCTGACGAGCAGGTGGTTGGTATTCTGGTGGATAGTGTCGCTGAGGTGGTTTACTTGAAATCTTCAGAGATTGACAGTGCCCCTAACGTAGGTACTGAAGAGAGTGCTAAGTTTATCCAAGGTGTAAGTAATCGCGACGGCGAACTGCTTATTCTTGTAGATCTTAATAAATTGTTAAGCGACGAAGAGTGGGATGAGCTTAGCAACATCTAAATAAATGAATAGGCGGTATTGATTATAATATTGCCTACATTTCCCCAAGGGTTATGTCCATGGATTGGCAGCTTGCTGCACCTACCTTATTAGAACTCATACTGTGTATTCTTGTAGTTATACTCATCGCCGCGATGGGTGTGCTGTATTCACACATTAAGCAGTTGCGTTCTGCATTAAGCGAAAGCGAACATGCTAACGCAGAGGCTATTGCCCGCACTGAAGCCCTTGCTAAAAATGCAAATAATCAACAAACTGAGGCGCAAGCACGCACCTTGGTGATCACTCGACACCTTCAAGAGTTAGACGAAAAGCAAACTGATATTGAAAACCAGCTTCGAGAACTCAAGCTTCAAGATCCTTCCCTACGCCTATATCAGCGTGCGGCGGACTTAGTTAAGCAAGGCGCTAGCATTGATGAAATTATTGAAGCCTGCGACATTCCTCGTGCCGAAGCTGAGATGTTGGTAATGGTGCATAAACAAGATAATTAGTATTTTTGAGCGCCAGAGAAAAAACGTTTAGACGTCTAGACGTAAAGATGTTGACATATCGCCAGTTATAGACACAATACAGATATTGTAATTTATCACTGGAGCCCTCTATGCCAATTCGTATTCCTGAGCAGTTACCCGCGCAGAATGTACTACTAGGTGAAAATATTTTTACCATGGACATGGACAGGGCTGCCAATCAGGATATTCGTCCTCTTGAAGTCGGCATACTTAACTTGATGCCAAATAAAATAGAGACGGAAGTGCAATTACTTCGTCTACTGTCAAATACCCCACTACAAATCAATGTGGACCTGATCCGTATCGACAATCAAGCGCCTAAAAATACCCCGCAATCGCACATGGATGCTTTCTATCACGACTTTTCAGCGGTAGCGAATAAGAAATACGATGGCCTCATTGTCACCGGTGCGCCTCTCGCGCTTATCGATTACGAGGAAGTAAAGTACTGGGAAACCATGACCACCATATTGGAGTGGGCGCAGCGTCACGTGAACTCAACCCTTTACTTATGTTGGGCTGCTCACGCCGCCATGTATCACTTTTACGGCATTACACGAGAGCTTAGAGACGAAAAGTTTTCAGGTGTCTTTAAACATAAAGTGAATGACCCGAACAATGAGCTATTAAGAGGCTTTGATCCTTCTTTTTACGCACCACATTCCCGTTATGGGCATATTAACACCTCGCTGTATAACAGCGTCGATGGACTTCGTGTGGTTGCAGAGTCTGATGATGTAGGCGCTTATATTGTGGCGTCAGAAGATAAGCGTATGGTGTTTGTAACGGGCCACCCGGAATACGATCCAGATACACTTAAAGACGAGTATTTTCGAGATATTGCCGCGGGACAAACGCCAGTAATTCCAAAAAATTATTTTGAAGGGGATGATCCAGCCAAGTCTCCTATTGTACAGTGGCGCTCACACGGTAGCCTATTGTTTACAAACTGGCTGAATTATTATGTCTATCAGACCACGCCTTACGATTTAAGTCAGCTTGCTGAAAAGTCACAGCCAAAGAGGTAGCACGTGAGCCAAAGACCAAATTCTAGCGCGCAAGCAACGCTTACAGAAGCCGCTAAAAAGCGCATCCTTATATTAGATGGCGCCATGGGCACCATGATCCAGCGCCATAAGTTAGAAGAAGAAGATTATCGCGGAACACAGTTTGCCGACTGGCACTGCGATGTTAAGGGTAACAACGATTTGCTGGTTCTTACCCAGCCCGATATCATCTATCAAATTCACTGTGATTACTTTGAAGCTGGCGCGGACATTATTGAAACGAATACGTTTAATGCTACGACTATCGCTATGGCCGATTACGATATGCAGGCTCAATCCCGTGATATTAATTTAGCTGCAGCTAAATTGGCGCGTAAAGCTGCCGATGAGTTCACAGCAAAGACACCAGACAAACCCCGTTTCGTGGCAGGTGTACTTGGCCCAACAAATCGCACTGCTTCAATTTCGCCTGACGTTAACGACCCAGGCAAACGCAATGTTACTTTTGACGAACTCGTGGAAGCGTATAGCGAGTCTACCGAAGCGCTCATTGAAGGCGGTGCAGATTTAATCATGCTCGAAACCATCTTCGATACACTTAATGCGAAAGCGGCAGCCTATGCGGTAGAGTCGGTTTTTGAAAAGCTGGGTATATCGCTGCCCGTTATGGTGTCTGGCACGATTACCGATGCCTCAGGGCGCACGCTGTCTGGTCAAACCGCGGAAGCGTTTTATTATTCCATGCGACACATCAGTCCATTCTCATTCGGCTTAAACTGTGCTCTTGGACCAGACTTACTGCGCCAATACGTAGATGAAGTTGCTACTGTTAGTGAGTGCTTAATTTCAGCGCACCCTAACGCTGGTTTACCCAACGAGTTTGGTGAATACGACATGGAAGGCCCTGAAATGGCCGAGCACATCAAAGAATGGGCGCAGTCTGGGCTAGTGAATATTGTAGGTGGCTGCTGCGGCAGTACGCCGGAACACATTCGCGATATTGCTAACGCGGTCAATGGAATTGCGCCAAGAAAAGTGCCACAGTTCGAACCCAAAATGCGTTTGTCAGGCCTAGAGCCGTTTGTACACTAGGAGGGCACTATGAGCGCAGAATTTTCTACATTTATTAATATCGGTGAGCGTACCAATGTAACAGGCTCCGCTCGTTTTAAACGACTTATTCTTGAAGGTGATTATGAAACTGCACTTGATGTCGCAAGGCAACAAGTAGAGAACGGCGCGCAGATCATCGATATCAATATGGATGAGGCCATGCTTGATTCTAAGCAGGCCATGATCACCTTTTTGAACCTAATCGCCTCTGAGCCTGATATTAGCCGCGTACCTATTATGATCGATTCGTCTAAATGGGATGTTATCGAAGCAGGACTTAAGTGTGTACAGGGCAAAGCGATTGTTAACTCTATTAGCTTAAAAGAAGGGGAAGCGCTCTTCTTAAACCAAGCCAAGCTAATAAAGCGTTATGGTGCAGCAACCGTAGTGATGGCGTTTGACGAGACCGGCCAGGCCGATACACAAGCTCGAAAAGTAGAAATTTGTCAGCGTAGCTACAAGCTGCTGACAGAAGAAGTCGGCTTTCCACCTGAAGATATTATTTTTGACCCTAACATTTTCGCAGTAGCGACGGGTATTGAAGAGCACGATAACTACGCGGTTGATTTTATTGAAGCTACCCGTGAGATACGTAAAACCTGCCCGTACTCTCATATTTCAGGCGGTCTTTCTAATATTTCGTTCTCGTTCAGAGGTAACAACCCGGTACGTGAAGCTATGCACTCGGTATTCCTATATCACGCTATTCGAGCGGGTATGGATATGGCTATTGTGAATGCAGGTCAGCTAGAGGTATATGACGAAATACCGGCTGAACTTCGAGATGCGGTTGAAGACGTGATTTTAAACCGCAGAAGTGATGCCACTGAACGCTTGCTCGATATTGCACCGAACTATCAAGGCGATGGAAAGGCTGCCGCAAAAGAAGATTTATCCTGGCGCGAGCAAGAGGTTAATAAGCGCTTAGAGCACGCCCTAGTTAAAGGGATCACCGACTACATCATTGATGACACCGAAGAAGCACGTCAGCAAGCTGAGCGTCCATTACACGTTATTGAAGGGCCGTTAATGGACGGCATGAACGTGGTGGGAGATTTGTTCGGCGAAGGTAAAATGTTCCTTCCTCAGGTAGTAAAGTCGGCACGTGTAATGAAAAAAGCGGTAGCCCATTTACAGCCATACATTGAAGAAGAAAAGTCAGACGACGCTAAAAGTAACGGCAAAATTCTATTAGCGACGGTAAAGGGCGACGTTCACGATATCGGTAAAAATATTGTTGGCGTGGTACTTCAGTGTAATAACTTTGAAGTGATTGATCTTGGCGTAATGGTGCCTGCGGCGACAATCTTGCAAACCGCTAAGGATGAAAACGTTGATATGATAGGCCTGTCGGGCCTTATTACACCTTCACTAGATGAAATGGTTCACGTTGCCAAAGAAATGGAGCGTCAGGGCTTTGATATCCCGCTGCTTATTGGCGGGGCGACGACGTCTAAAGCGCACACTGCGGTAAAAATTGAACAAAACTACCATGCGCCTGTAGCCTATGTTCCAAATGCTAGTAGAGCAGTAGGCGTATGTCAGCGCCTTCTAAACAAAACGTCCCGCGATATTTACGCGCAGGAATTGGCAAAAGAATACGATACGGTACGTGAACAGCACGCCCGCAAAAAGCCGCGCAGCAAGCCGGTGACGTTAGAACAGGCCAGAGAAAACGCTTTTAAGCCAGATTTTACGACTTTACCAGTAAAACCTGCGAACCTAGGTGTAACACCGGTAACCGCCGATTTGGCTACGCTGCGCAACTACATTGATTGGACGCCATTTTTCTTAACCTGGTCTTTGGCAGGCAAGTACCCACGTATACTTGAAGATGAGGTGGTGGGAGAGCAAGCACAGTCACTGTTTAACGACGCCAACGCCATGCTGGATAAAATTATCGAAGAGAACAGCCTTCAGGCGAAAGGCGTTATCGGCTTGTTTCCTGCCAATCGCGTTAATGACGATGTTGAAATTTATACCGATGAGTCGAGAAACCAGATTCAAGGTGTTGCCCATCACTTGCGTCAGCAAACCCTAAAAGACAAATTCGCTAATTATTGTTTAGCAGACTTTGTAGCTGAAAAGTCGAGTGGCATAAATGATTATGTGGGCGCTTTTGCCGTCACCGGCGGTATAGGTGAAGACGAGCTTGCTGATAGCTATATTCAGACTGGCGATGACTACAACGGTATTATGGTTAAAGCGGTGGCAGACAGGCTTGCCGAAGCGTTTGCGGAATATCTGCACGAGCAAGTGCGTAAGCACTATTGGGGCTACGCCGCTAACGAATCACTGAGTAACGAAGAACTTATCCGCGAAAAATATCAGGGCATTAGACCGGCACCAGGCTACGCTGCGTGTCCAGAACACACCGAAAAGCAGCTTATTTGGGATTTATTGTCAGCAGAGCAGCATACAGGTATGAAGCTTACGGAAAGTTACGCCATGTGGCCGGGGGCATCAGTATCGGGTTGGTATTTTGCTCACCCTGATGCCAAATACTTTGCTGTCGCCAAAATTCAAGCCGACCAAGTAGAGGATTACGCCACACGTAAAGGCTGGACCTTGGAAGAAGCTGAAAAGTGGTTGGGTCCAAACTTAAGTGATTAATGCTGATTAGGCAGGTAACGTGTATGCAAATCGAAAAGCCTTTTAGTCAGGCTTGTGAGAACAACAAGCGCGCCATTTTGAGCGTGCTTGAACGTAAATTTGCCAATTGCCGACAGGTATTAGAGATAGGGAGTGGAACAGGTCAGCACGCCGTATTTTTGGCTGAGCATTTGCCCCATCTTATTTGGCACACAAGCGACCAACCACACTATCACGAAGGCATTGCCGCGTGGCTGAGTGATTCAAATACGGGGAATGTGAAACCTCCCATTGCATTCACCGTTGGGCAAGATGACTTTCCCAACCTCGACATAGACGGCATTTTTACGGCAAACACCGCGCATATCATGCAAAAAGAAGAGGTGAAGCTACTAATGGAATCAGTAGCGTTGCACTTACCCAAAGGGGGCGTATTCTGTCAGTATGGCCCTTTTACACATAGTGGTAAGTTTACTTCTGAAAGTAACCAAGCCTTCCATACTTCGCTTTTAGCGCGTGGTTATGGTGGCTACCGCGATATCAATGAGCTTACTGCTTGGGCAGGCGAGTTAAGCTTGCAAGACATTATCGACATGCCCGCCAATAACCATATGCTTATTTGGCAAAAACGTTAAAGAAGTATCAAGGCTGCGGCACTTTGCTTTAAAAACAGTTGAAGCAAAGAAAGTCAGCACTCACATCAAAGGAGTAACTATGAGCTTTAAAGTAAACCATTATTTCGACAACAAAGTGAGCTCGATTGGGTTTGAATCTGCAAACGGCCCTTGTACCTCAGGCGTAATGTCGCCGGGTGAATACACATTTTCTACCTCTCAAAAAGAGCTGATGAAAGTGGTTGAAGGTGAGCTAGTTGTGAAGCTTCCGGGAAGTGACGAATGGCAATCTTTTGCTACAGGCAGCAGCTTTAATGTACCCGCCGATGCTTCTTTTGACGTAAAAGTGTCTACGCCTACCGCTTATCTTTGCTTTTACAGCTAATTCTTAAAAGCGTTTAATTCACTCTGTATTTGAACTTTCGTAGAATTGACTTTCAGAGGTTGTAAAATTTCTCTGTATATCTCAAAGTATTAGAAGTGCAAGCGAGCTTGGCTCACTTGCGCTTTTATACTAATAAAACTAAACCTGAAATGTGTGCGAATTATCAGGGCCTGTTGACCTTTGATGTACGAATTTTGGTCTAAATGGAAGCCTTTTAATCGCGAAACAGTCCTGCAAGCCTAGTGGGCTAAGTTAAAGGGCTGTGACAAAGAGTAAAAGGCTTCCATAACGACCCCTTCGGGCAGCGCCTTTGTGCCATCTATACTGCGTTGAATGTTTTCGACTTAGAACCACGAAACCGTAAAACATCCGCCTTGTCTAGATGGCACAAAGACCGCTGCAAAAATGTACAACAAAGGTCAAGAGGCCCTAGTGCTGGAATACACTTTTCACACGTTGTGGCGTTTAGTAAACAATGAGAAGTACAAATGAAATCCATATCACTCCAAAAAAAGTTCATGCTTATCGTTGGCGGTAGCATAGCTTTGATGTTACTCATTACGGCGTTTTTCTTAGTCAATACCGTTGCAGATAACACCCGCAGTCGCGTAGAAAAAGAGCTTAAATCCTTAGTTGCACGTGAAGCTAATGACGTTGAAGGCTTCTTCGCAACCTATGGCGGCGTTGCTAGAGCGTTCCTAAGTAGTCCTTTTCTACAAGATTTTTTTACGCGCCATAACACGCGAGGGGCGCCCGAAAGCCAACTGGCTCAATCTGAAGATATCTATGCTACATTTGAGGGCATCAGCAGCCAAGATCCCATCATTAAATCTGCGTTCTTTGGTTCAGCTAAGACGGGTGAATACTTCTATGAAGAGGGCCGAGTCGGCGTCGACACATCGGGTCCTGATGCTGGCAATCCTAACGCCGGTTACTTTGCAACTAAGCGTCCGTGGTTTACTACTGCCGTTGAAAAAGGAAAGCTATATGTAACGCCTCCTGCTGTCGATTCCCAAGATGGAAGCGTATCTGCAGTAGTACAAACCCCGATATACAAAAATGGAGCGTTACTAGGCGTTGGCGGTGTCGATATTCTTATTAGCACGGTGGGTAAGGTCATAGATGCCATTCGTTATGAAGATCAAGGCACGGCGTTTTTACTCGATGAAAACCAAAACATTGTTTACTTTCCAAAACAGAGCAAAGCGTTGCCACTAAGCTCCTCTATTCGCAACTTTGACAGCGTGTTTGATAGCACTGAAGGGTTTGGCAAGTTGGCAAGTAATATAGCGGCTAATGAATCTGGTATTGTGCACGTAACCTGGAAGGGGGAAGACTATGTTGCGGTTTTTGAGCACGCTCAGTTAACTAACCCACAAATGAATTGGTCGCTGGGCATTCTTATCCCTGCAAGCATCATTGATAGCCCTATAAATAATGCAATTACTACGGCAATTATCGTCGCCTTTGTGATTATTGGATTAATAGCCCTTATTACTTATTTTGCGAGTGCTAAAGTCACTCAGCCTTTGGTCGAAATGCGCAATGCAATGGCGGAAATAGCGCATGGCGACGGCGACTTAACCAAGCGTCTGGAAGTTAAGAGTAACGACGAAATCGGTGCGCTTGCTATAGAGTTTAATACCTTTACCGATAAACTAAGATCATTGCTAAAAGATACTGCCGCTAACACAAAGGCTGTTTCTGATGCAGCGGATCACCTTCGAGATGTGAGTCACGCGACTAGTAAGGAAATTAATCAAGAGCGTAGTCAGGTGGATAATGTGTCTACGGCAGTGACGCAGATGGCTGCTACCGTCGTTGAAATTTCAAAAAATGCGGCACAGTCCAGTGACGCTGCGACTAAAGCAGATGAATTGGTACAAGCCGGCAGTGAACAAGTGCAAGATGCTATGAGGGAAATTCGCGCGCTGGCTGACGCCATCAGTCAGGGTGTTGAAGTTGTAGGCGGATTGAGCAAAGAGTCAGATAGCATCGGTGCTGTAGTCGATGTAATTAACAGCATAGCTGAACAAACTAATTTACTGGCATTAAACGCAGCCATTGAAGCGGCGAGAGCCGGTGAACAGGGGCGCGGCTTTGCCGTTGTTGCAGATGAAGTTCGCTCTTTAGCAAGTCGTACACAAGAATCGACGACTGATATACGAAAAATGGTAGAGCGATTGCAGGCGATGTCTGAGCAGACCAACAGTGTTATGCAGGAAGGACAAACCCGTTCTCAATCTGGTGTCGATAAAACAGAGAAAGTGGTCGAAACGCTTAAAGACATTACCCAGTCTATAGGTTTGGTTCACGAGCAAAGTACTCACATAGCACTGGCGACCGAGCAGCAAACGGAGGTGGCGCAAGATATTAATAAGTCGCTCGTAGCTATCACTGGTTTAAGTGATAAAACTAGTCAGCATGCAGAAGAGTTAGCTGTGGAAGCTACGCAGTTAAGTGCCGTTTCTGGTGACTTAAAAGAATTGGTGGGGCAGTTTAGAATTTAGCGCCATTCATACTGTTAACCGCGCATAATGCGCAATAGTCTTTAATTAGAGCGTTTTCGCTTGCCAACATTGTTGGCAAGCGAGTTGTTCTATTCCTTAGTTTGACATAAGTTTCCGAAATAAAGTTTGGAAAACCTATGGCTTGTGCGTTTGCGAAAGGGCAATGAAATCGTCTACAAACCCCAATACGTCCTGCGCTTTTCTATGACCCAAGTACAGCGTTTTTGACACGCCTTGTTCACCAAGCGACCGACAAGTCAAGAGATCGCTTTCTTTTGATTCATCAATTAACCATTTAGGTAGCGCAGTAACACCACGTCCCGCGGCTACCATTTGTAACATGATCTCTGTGGTTTCAATCGTTTTATGTTGCCTCACTGTGCAATTGGCAGGAGTAAGAAAATGCGTGAATACGTCCAGTCGACTGAGTTCTACGGGGTAGGTGATAAGGGTCTCATTGCTTAAGTCTTTCGGTGTAACAAATGGCTTCTCTGCCAAAGGGTGGTGCTTATCCATTACCAATACTTGCTCATATTCGAACACTGGCGTGTAGGTAATGGTTTCAAGTGAAAGAGGGTCTGGCGTGAGCAATATATCAATATCGTACCCGTGAAGCGCTTGTAAACCGCCAAAAGAGAACGCGCGGCGTACATCTACATCAACATCGGGAAAGGCTTTCAAAAAAGGCGCTACAACCTTGAGCAACCATTCAAAACATGGGTAGCACTCCATCCCAATGCGTAATATGCCCTGTTTACCATCGGCAAATCTGCGTAATTGGGCTTCAGTATGCTCAAACTGGGGTAAAACTCGGTGAGCTAAGCCCAATACACTCTGACCCGCCTGAGTCAGCGTGAGTCTTCTGCCGTCTTTTTTCCAAAGCGGTACGTCAAAATGAGCTTCCAACTTTTTCATTGCGTGGCTTAACGCTGACTGGGTTAGAAAAAGCGATTTTGCCGCTTCTGTCATCGTGCCTTCAGCATCTATCGCTCTTACTATTCGTAAATGTTGTCTATCAATCATAATAAATTACAACCAGTTTAACGTTTTGGAAGAGGGCTTGGAGCAGCACTGACTATAGTCACGGCGTCCGACAGGCGAGTTTCAATTATCTCTTTTATGATAATTGATATTTCTCTAAAGGTCTTTCGTCCAGGCGCAGTGTTTCTCCACGCTAATGAGTGCTGACGCTCAATAGGCATATCGGCAATTTCACACACGTGTAACGCTTCAGGCTTGTGCAACTCAGAATGAATATAAAGCCCTGGTAGGAACGCTACACCCATGCCCATTACCACCATTTGACGCAAAGTATCGAGGCTGGTGCCCTCATAATCACGCTGTAAATCTGCCCCAATCTCATCGCAAATGCGCTGCACTTGATGATGAAAGTGATGTCGGTCTTCGAGTGTTAACACTTTCTCGCCGCTTATTTCTTCTGGCTTAACATAGGCTTTTCCTGACAATTTGTGATCAGAGGGCGTGACGAATTTTAAAGGCTCTTTGAAGAGTGGTTGCGTGATCAATTGAGAGTTTTCGCCCGAAAGTGGGGAAAGAATTAGGTCATATTCACCACGCAGTAGACCGTGTTGCAATGCGTTAGGGGCGCCTTCTCGAACATAGAAGCGCAAGCCGGGCTTCCGTTTGTGCAGATCTGGTAGCACAAAGGGAAGTAAATAAGGCCCTAGTGTTGGCGGTATCCCTAACCGGTAGGTTACAACTTCACCCTCGGACAAGTCTCGTGCAATTTCGCTGAACCGTTGAGAGGCCTGCAGCACCTCTTCCGCTGCATCAAGCAAGGCTTTACCTTGGGGAGATAACAGCGTTCCCGTGCGTGATCGTTCAAAAAGCGTTAGCCCTAAGAGGTTTTCTAGCGCACTGATCTGACTGGTCAGAGTAGGCTGACTAATTCCCAGTATTCCCGCTGCTTGCCTGAAGCTTAGGTATTTAGCCACTGCAACAAAATAGCGGATTTGGTTAATTGACGGGGTCTTTCCGTTGAACTGCATGGTGAAAATGGCTCTCTCTTACTATGCTTATAGGTAGTGTTACGTAAGTAGTGATAGTATTTAGCTATCGCGAGTTAGTATATTAAACTATTAATCTATCAGGTGAAACTGGCGTAATTACATAATCATTACAATTATTAAAAAATTGGGAGTTATATATGGATCACGTTATCTCAGGTGTTGCCAAATTCCAGAAAGAAGTTTACCCAAACAAAAAAGCTACGTTTCAAAAACTAGCTACTGGGCAGAACCCTGAAGTGCTTTTCATTACGTGCTCTGATTCACGTATCGACCCGAACTTAGTAACACAAACTGATCCGGGTGAGCTATTTATCTGCCGTAATGCGGGCAACATCGTACCTCCTCACAGCAACCAAACTGGTGGCATGACAGCGTCTATTGAGTTTGCAGTTGCTGCACTGGGCGTTTCTCACATTGTTATTTGTGGCCATACTGACTGTGGTGCAATGAAAGGCGCCATCAACCCTGAAGGCTTAAGTGCGCTTCCGCATGTAAAAGAGTGGCTAGGTCATTGCCGTGTTGCAACTGAAGTTGTTAAAGAGCGCTGTGGCCATTCAGACCTTTCTATTGACGATCTAGAAGCGGTAACGAAAGAGAACGTTGTTCAGCAAATTCAGCACCTTCGTACTCACCCTGCTGTTGCTGCAAAAATTGCAACAGGTCAGGTTAAGCTTCACGGATGGGTATATAACATTGGTTCAGGTGAAGTGCTTTACTACAACACTGAGTCTGGTGAATTTGATGTAATGGACGAGTCTACTGCCGAAGCACAACTTGCTCGCGGTGAATAAGGTCTATAACGATGGTAAAAATTAACCTTTCAAACCTACGAGGCGATTTTACCGGCGGTTTAACAGCCGGTATCGTTGCTTTACCACTGGCGCTTGCACTTGGTGTCGCGTCAGGCTTAGGTCCAATGGCGGGTCTGTACGGTGCTATTGCGGTTGGCTTCTTTGCCGCACTTTTCGGTGGTACACCAGCACAGATTTCTGGTCCAACGGGGCCTATGGTTGTTGTTCTTGCAGGCTTGTTCGCAAGTCTATCGGGCGACACCAGCCTTATATTCACAGCGGTGATATTGGCCGGTATATTCCAGATTGTTTTTGGTGTCCTTGGTATTGGTCAATACATTCGCCTAGTGCCTTACCCGGTAATATCGGGCTTTATGTCGGGCATCGGTGCAATCATCATCATTCTTCAAATCGGCCGCTTACTGGGCCATGAGCCGCCAGGCGGAACAATCGGCGCATTGACATACTTGCCAACCGCGCTTGCCGATATTGATTTTGCAACCTTAGCGTTAGGCCTTGGTACCTTGGTTATTGCCTACAAATGGCCACCGCAATTAGGCAAGTATGTGCCTGGAGCACTGGCTGCACTTATCATTGGCACGCTTGTAAGTTTAGCGTTGTCTGTGCCAATTCTTGGTGATATCCCGACGGGTTTACCTAGCCTTCACCTTCCAGTATTTGACCAAAGCAAAGCACTGCTTATTCTTGAAGCCGCGTTTATTCTAGCTGTGCTGGGAGCCATCGATAGTCTACTTACATCTCTTGTTGCTGATAACATGACGCGTACCCGTCACGATAGTAACAAAGAGCTTATCGGCCAAGGTATTGGTAATACATTTGCTGGTCTTATCGGCGGTATCGCAGGCGCAGGCGCAACGATGCGTACTGTTGTAAATATCCGTAGCGGTGGTAAGTACAACATTTCAGGTATGGTACACGCACTAGTTCTTCTAGCAATTGTGTTAGGTCTTAGCCCGCTAGCAGCGCAAATTCCTCACGCAGTTCTTGCTGGTATCTTGGTTAAAGTTGGCTTAGATATCATCGACTGGAGTTACTTGAAGCGCGCTCACAAAGGCCCCCGTTGGGACTTCGGCCTCATGATTATGGTGCTTGCGCTAACGGTATTTGTAGATCTGATCACAGCAGTTGGTGTTGGCGTGGTATTCGCAGCATTAGCTTACGTTAAGCAAATCGCACAGCTGCAAATTGAAGAGCTTAAG
>Ga0114932_10001959_pt1 | contig 22570 bp, 15 predicted proteins | sample 2SBtaG_2_FD_87286 | JGI IMG/M metagenome (GOLD analysis project Ga0114932, IMG submission 87286) | Deep subsurface microbial communities from Kolumbo volcano to uncover new lineages of life (NeLLi) - 2SBTROV12_ACTIVE470 metaG | ecosystem: Environmental > Aquatic > Marine > Volcanic ...
CCGTCCTTGCGCCGGTAGCTCTCCACGAGCTGGGCGTAGCGATAGACCGCGTTCTTGCGCTTGACGGTGGCAACTTTGATGAACATACGCATGCCTCTACGTGTATGCAGGCAGAAGCCTTATATACAGCGTTAAGAGATGTCCAGTGTTGCCTCTACGGTTTGTGCTCGATCTTCCGAAAGCACCATGGAATCATCGAGTTGCGCTCGTTTCCGCGCTGGGGCCGATCAACTTGGGACGTCCACGTCCGTCCATGAGACGTCCACGTCCACGTTTCGGTCGCCTCTTGCGGGGCGGCCGGTACATGCACCGACGCGGACGCCTGCACCGAGGACAGCTGCGACCCGCTCAAAGGCTGCGTGTTCGCCAAGAAGAGCGGCTGCACCAAGAAGTGAGCTGTGAACCGGATGTGAAAAAAACGCGCCGGTGTGAAAGGGCGGTGAAACGGGCCAAAAGCGACGAATCCACGACCAAGGGCTGCGTTGAAGGGGGCACACAACCGGGAGGAGGACCCCATGATTCGCATCACCACCATCACCATCGCACTCATCACCCTGTTCGCCGCGGCCCCCGCGATGGCGCAAATCAGCGGCAGCTCATTCATCCAGTCCAAGCGGACCGGCAAATTCCTCAAGGCCGACGGCAATGGCCACCTCGTCTTCAGCGCGTCCACACCCGGCGACGCTGAGGTCTTCGTGGTGGTCCGCAACAGCGACGGCACCTACGCGTTCAAGCACAAGCAGCGCAACGCCTACGTGTATGACGCCGCCAACTACACGCCGGCCCGCGCCGTCGCCGGCGCCGTTGGAGCGGGCGAGAAGTTCCGCGTCTTCTGCGCAGGGTCCAAGCCCGACGGTGCCTACAACCAGGTCTGCACGATCCGCTCGTACCGCACCAACCGCTACCTCTACGACCCGATGAACGGGACACCGCGCGGCTTCACGTCGGGCGCTGCCGGGCTCGGCGAGCTGTTCATCTTCCGACCCGACTGGCGCATGTTCGACATCACGGTGACCCGCAAGGACGGTGGCGTGCTCGACGGTGCGGTCATCGAAGCCACGAACACCAACGCGACGCATTGCCGCGGCCTCCGCAAGCAGTCGCCCGTCGCGATGACGGCCAAGTGCGTCAAGCCGCTTCACCTCGGCGAGATGGGCCTCGTCAGCCTGCCGAAATGGGACGACCATCTCGCGTTCAAGTACGTCGTCACGGTCACCCGTCGCGGCGGCTCGCTCGCTGGCGTCACCCTCGGTCCGCTGTCCGGCCAGACGGTCCACTGCGCGGGGACGACGTGCAGCATGACGTTCGACGAAGGCCAGAAGGCCGCCATCGCGGTTCCGCACCACTGAGCATCAACAGCGCACGCGCGCAACGTGCGAAGGCGCCGTCTGGCAACCCCAGGCGGCGTCTTTGCACGTTTTGGCGCTGAACGGCCGTGTTATTCGACCTTCACGCCCCGCCAGAACGCTACGTGGTCGCGAATCTCGGCCGCAGCGTCCTTCGGCGCGGGGTAGTACCAGGCGGCGTTGGCGTTCACCTCGCCGTCCACGACGACGTCGTAGTAGTGCGCCAGGCCCTTCCACGGGCATCGCGAGGTGTGGTCGCTCTCCTGCAGCAGGTCGCGGTTGACCGAATCCGGTGGGAAGTAATGGTTGCGCTCGATCACGACCGTCGCATCCGACTCAGCGATGACCTGACCGTTCCATGTAGCTTTCATTTTTCAACTCCGGCGCCGCGTCCTGTGCGTCGCTCCGTGCAGGGACGGGCGGACGCGCCAAGTGTGACGTCTGAACACCCGCTTGTTCCGGCAAAAGCACAGAGGATTCGAAGAATTCGGTGTACCGAATTTTCATGTCCCTTTGCACGAGCAACAGCGGTTCACCCGATGCGGGTTTGCCACCGTCGCGCATGACGCGCTGGTTCAACCGGGTCCCCGTCTTCCCGGCGCTCGAGTGTCCCGTCGAAACAGGTCGCCACGGCTTCGGAATCGGAGACGGCTTCGGCTCCGGCCACCGTCACGGAAACGGAGAGCATCGAGGCGCCAGCCGCGATGCTGCGACCCCAGGTGATCGGGCGATCGCGGATTCTTTTCGAAACGTGTGACTGAGAGGCCCCATCGGACGGTGTGTGTGAAGCGATCGGGGGACGGACCCTTGCATATTACATTTTCATCCAAGCACACGAACGGCCGTCTTTCCTTCGGTGGAAAAAGTAATATGCAAGGGTCAGACCCCCTTGCCGCCGTGCGCCATCGTCACCGTTGAAGTCCGGCACAGTTTAGGCGGTTCTGCGCAGCAGGTTCGGCGACCGGATCCCGAACGGGATCCGGGGCCGCAGCGCGAACGCGACATCTAAAAGTACAGTAGTATACTTTTGCGTCGTTCGATCCTTGAGACGGGCCACCGCCCGCGGGCGACTACTGTTCGTTTTCGCGCTGCAGCATTCCGTGGGCGGCGTTCGCTTGCATCGGGCGACCGTAGAGATAGCCCTGGGCGAACACGAACCGCTGCTTCTTGAGCACGGACGCCTCGCCGGGCTCCTCGACGCCTTCGACCACTACGGCGAGCCCGAGCTGTTGGCTGATAAAGCGCACGCCTTCGATGATCGCCCGCACCTTCGGATCGTCGCGCAGTTGCATGGTCAGTGACCGGTCGATCTTGACCACGTCGATCGGTAGGCGGGCCATTTGGGTCAGCGACGCATAGCCGGTTCCGAAGTCGTCCATCACCAGCGCCACGCCTACTTCGCGCAGGTTTTCGAGGATCTGCATCGCGAGTTCTTCGCGGGCTGCGAGGGCGGTTTCGGTGATCTCGAGCTTGACGCGTTTGGGCGGTAGGCCGGTCTCGGCCAGGACGCGTTCGATCTTGGCGGGCAGCGCCGGATCATGAAGCTGGCGAGCCGATAGATTTGCCGACAGGTACACCGGGCGCACATCGGTCCAGCTCGCGATCGTCTGCGCGGCGGTGCGCAGGGCCCAGTGGTCCAGGGGCGCGATCAGGTCGAGCTCTTCAGCGATCGGCACGAACTCGCCCGGCGAGACCTCACCAAGCTTGGGATGATTCCAGCGCAGCAGGGCTTCGAAACCCGCGATGGCCCCGGTATCGAGGCGCACGATGGGCTGGTAGCGCAGCGACAGTTGGTGTTCGCTGAGCGCTTTGGGCAGCCCGCTGACGATGGCAAGTCGCCGGTTGTCCGCGCGGCGCATGTCCGAGATGAACCCTTGCGCGGTGAGCGTGTGCCGGCCCCGGCCGCGTTGCGCAGCGGATTCCGCCTCGATCAGCACATCTGCGACGGTGTGCTCGGACGTCTCGTTGAAGGCAAAGCCGATCCGCGTCGTCAACGGGATGCGATGGCCACCAACGGAAAACGGGCGCGCCAGGACCTTGCGCAGCGCGGCGGCGAGCTTTCGAGATTCAGTGCGGTTGGAATGAGCGGGTAGAACCACGCCGATTTCGTAGGGACCGGTCAGGCCGACAATACCGCCCTGGGGTGACGCTTCGGATGCGCGGACCAGGACGGCTTCGAGAAGGTCGCGGGCCAGGCGATGGCCGAGTCCAACGGCGACGCGCCGCAAGTCGGTGAGCTCGATCGCCAAGATGGTGTACTTGTCGTGGCCGCCGACCGCTTTGGTTGCGCTGCGCAGGAATCCGGCCCGACTGCCCGAATCGAGGGGCTCATCCAGCGAGGTTGTCGCGACCACCCCTTCGACAAGTCCGTGTTTGCTCGCGGTGAAGACGGTGCGGACCTGCAGCATCTCGCCGGACGCTCCCGGGCGGCTGTAGCGCGCGTGGCGTCGTTCTTCGGTATCGGCGCGGACGGCGGCGATGGCCTCGGTCAGGCGCACGATATCGGCCGGCGCCAGGCCTTTGACGAAACGCCTGCCCACGAACTCGTCGGCCTCGATCCCGAGCAATTGGTTCACCGAAGCGCTCGAGCAAGTGCAACGGTCCTCGGCGTCGATGACCGCGACCCACTCGTTGGTCTCCCGCGTCAGCGCGGCAAAGACGTCCTGCAGCTGCTTGGATTCCAGAGGTGTGGCCATGGCCAGGTCGTGCGATTGGCTCGGTCAGTTGAGGGTCTTCTTGGTCGGCGCGCAGTCGGGATACTTGGTCAGCGGGCTCGTGCCCTTCACGTTGGGGCCGTGGGTATCGCCTTTGCCCTTGTCGGTCTTGCTGCCCGACGGGTCACCCCACCAATTCTTGGTCGCATCCAGCGCCGCGCCAACGATGGATCCTTTCAGCCCGGTGGTGTTCCCCTCGAAAACGTTGTTCTTGCAGGTCATCGCGCCGCTGGCGCCGAGCCCCACCTTGTTGTCGGCAAACCGGCTGCACGTGATGCTGCTGGTGTTCGCTCCGCCCGCGTCTACGCCCAACTCGCGACCCTCGGCCCGCACAGCTGTAAACGTGTTGTTCTTGCCGCTGCCGTACAGGTGCACACCCACCCCCTTGCGCGTCTTGCCCGAGAAGCTGACATCGAGGCCCTTGAAGCTGACGTTGGACACGTTGACGCCCTGGAACACGGTGCCGCTCGCCTCGTCGCTCTTGTCCGCGCCGCCGAGCACGATGTGGCCGACCTTCGGATCGCTGCTCACCGTCAGGCCCGGGCCGGCGACCATGCGGATGACGCACTTGGTTGTGCCGCCAAAGACGTTGCCGCTCATCTTGAAGCCGCCCGGCAATTTCTGGCTGGTCATGCCGCCGATGTTGACCGCGAAGCTGAACTTGCTGCACGGGCCGGTGTCTTTGAACGTCGAGTTGATGAGCGTCGTGTCGGTCGCGTTGGCCGCGAAAGCACTGCCTCGCCCGGTGAAATCCACGCCGTCGACCACCGTGCGAATGGTCTTGGTGAGCTGCAAGCCCGTGCCCTGGTAGGCGGCGCTCGCCGTGCTCGACAGGTTGATGCCGGTGACCTTGGTGTCGACCGTGCCGTTTAACATCAACGCCCGATCCCGCGTGTGTTGGATGCCCGAGTCGTCGTTGAGGTGGATGCTCGTCCCGGCCTCGTCCTTGCTGCTGATCACAACGCCCGTACCGCCAAAGAGCGCCAGCCCGCACTTGGATGTGCCGCCGAACATGTTCTTGCGCATGTGCACGCCGCCAACCAGCTTCTTGGCTTTCACGCTGCTGATCGCGACGCCGTAGCCATACACGCCGCAGTCACCCGAGTCGTTGACATCGGCGTTGACGATGCTGATGTCGGTGCCGCTATGGACCCGGATGCCCGTCTTGCGGTTGGCAGCTTTGACCGTGTCGATGCGGCAGCCGTTGCAGCCGTTGAGCTGGAATCCGACCCCGGACATCCCCTTGCCGCTTGTCCACGACGTGTCCACGCGGGAGATCACGGTCCCGGTGCCACCGATGTCGACACCGACGTTGGTGCTGTTGCCGATCACCAATGCGTGCAGCTCGATCCGACCGGGATTGCCGACCAGGCCCTTGGCCATGCCGTTGACGTCGATGCCGATGAGCGGCTGGTCCTTGTAGCCGGGCTGTGTCCGCCCATCGATCGTCACGTTGCGAACGATTCCCGGCAGCAGGGTCGCGAGCTTGATGATCTTCTGGCCCGAGCCGATCTTGAAGTGGATCTTGTCGTGCGTGAGTGACTTATTCGCCTCTTCCATCGCCCAGCGCAGCGACCCGGTCCCTTTGTCATTGATGTTGATGACCACGAAGGTCTTGCCGGCGATGCACACCTCGTTGGCGCCGTCGCACTTGCCCCATTCGCAGTCGAGAAGGACTTTGCAGGTTTGGCCGACCTTGCACTTCTTGGCGCAGCTGCCGCCGCAGTCGACGTCGGTCTCGTCGCCGTCTTTCTTGTCGTTGGTGCAGGTATCGACGCACTTGCCGGTCTTGGCCTCACAGCTCGTCCCTGCGGCGCACTGCTTGACCTGTCCGGCGCAGACCATCTTCCCCTCGCTATCGAACCCGCACAGGTCGCTTGTGGTGCACGGGTTGCCGTCGTCGCAGGGCTTCTTGGCCGCGCCCTTGTGCACGCATCCCTTGGCGGCGTCGCAGGAGTCGACTGTGCATGGGTTGGAATCGTCGCAGCTTTTCGTGCTGCCCGCGCTGCACTTTCCAGCCGCGCACGATCCGGCGTCCGTGCACTTGTTGCCGTCGTCGCAGGTCGCGATGGAAACGTCGTATTCGACCGCACCGTTGACGTTTGAAACCCACAGCTTGCCGGTCTTGCCAAAAGCGAGCCGGTAGGACGGCTTGATGACCGAAAACTCGAACTTCTTCTTCAAGTTGGCGTCGAAGATCTCGGCCTTGCCGCTGTTCTCGCCGAGCGCCCAGATGCGTCCGGCGTTGTCCGCTTCGACCGCATAAGCCTTGCCGGTGAGATTCGCGCTGCCGAGCAGCTTTCCGTCAAAGCCATACTTGTGGACCTTCTTGCCGTTGAGGTCGCCGACGTAGACGCCCGACGGCGCGACATCGATCGACACCGACGAGATTCCGAGCTTGTGCTGCTGCAGCTTCTTGCCGCTGGGGTCGACCTGCCAGAGCTCAGCGCCCTTTGAGAACAGGAAGTCCGAAAACACGATCCACATGTTGCCCTTGGCGTCGAAGCTCAAGTCCTTGGGGCGCAGCGTGGACCACGTAGACGTGTTGAATTCCTCGACCAGGTTCAGCGTGTTCGGGTCGACGTGGTAGATCTTCTGCTTGTGCATCGCCGCGGCGAAAACGACGCCGTTGTAGACGTCCATGCCGTTGACGTACTCGGTGGTGCCGCCGACCTTCTTGCCGTCCTTGAAGACGCCAAAGTAGCGCTTGTTGCTGAGCCCGTGGCCGATCGCGACCCGGCCGCTGTCGTCGACCGCAAGCCCGCCGATGAGCAGATGCTGGACCTTGATCGTCTTGCCTGTCGCCTTGATCTGGGTCTCTACCGGCGTCGTGACGCAGCCCTGGTTGGCGTCGCACTTGTCGGCCGTGCAGCCGTTGCCGTCATCGCATTTCTTGGCGGTGCCCTTGGTGCACATGCCGCCATTGCACTTGCCCTGGTCGGTGCACTTGTCGCCGTCATCGCAAGCGCCCTTGAACTCGGCGTCGTTGATGCAGCCCTTGGACTTGTCGCACGTGTCCTCGGTGCACGAGTTGCCGTCGTCGCACTTGGCCGCGGGGCCCGCCTTGCATGTCTTCGCCGCGCACTTGTCGCCCGTGGTGCAGGCGTTGCCGTCGGTGCACGTCCCGGTGAGCTCGGTGTGGTTGCAGCCACCGGGCGCTTTGCACGCGTCCTTGGTGCAGACATTGCCGTCATCGCAGTTGTTCGCCGTTCCCGCGCACTTGCCGTTGGTGCAGCCGTCGTTCTTCGTGCACACGTTGCCGTCATCGCACGAAGCAAACGTCACGTCGTACTGGGTGGCCCCCTTGGCGTGTGAAACCCACATCTTGCCGCCGCCAAAAGCGATCCGAAACGACTGCAAGGGGCCCGCGAACTCGTGCAGCTTCTTGAGGGACGAGTCGAAGACTGAGAGCTTGCCGGTGTTGTAAGGCAGCGCCCAGATGTTGCCGCTCGGGTCGGCCTCCACCGCGACGACCTGGCCGCTCATCGCGACGCTTCCCGCCGCTTTTCCGTCAAACCCGAACTTGAGCACCTTCTTGTTGGTGTAGTCGCCGACGTAAATTCCTGACGGCGCCACGTCCATCGCGAACGCTGTGATGCCGAGTTTGAATGACTGCAGCTTCTTGCCGGCGGTCGTGACCTGCCAAAGCTCAGCGGCCTTCGAGTACAGGAAGTCCGAAAACAGGATCCACAGGTTGCCCTGCTTGTCGAAGCTGATGTCCTTGGGTGACAGCGACGTCCACTTGGACGTGTCGAGCCGGGTGGTGAGCAGCCACGCGCCGGCTTTGACCGAGTAGATCTTCTTGAGGTGGATCGACGTGACCCACACCTCGCCGTTGAGCTCGTCCATGCCGTTGACCGGGCTGCCGGCCTTCTTCAACAGTTTGCCCTTCGGATCCCAGGCGCCGAAGTAGTGCTGGTTGCTCACCCCGTGACCCGCGATGACGTTGCCGTTGGCGTCGACCGCGATGCCGCCGCCGGGCCCCTTGTGGCTGAACTTGAACAACACACCGGTCGGCTTCAGCTCCGTCTTGGTGGGCGTCGCCGTGCAGCCCTTGGCCTTGTCGCAGCTATCGGTCGTACACGGGTTGCCGTCGTTGCACTTCTTGGGCTCACCCGCCGCGCACGTGCCCGCCTTGCAGATGTCCTTGTCGGTGCACGGGTTGCCGTCGTCGCACGCCGTCTTTTCGAGCCCGGTGTGGACGCATCCCTTGGTCTGGCCACAGCTGTCCTTGGTGCAGGCGTCGTTGTCGTCGCACGCCAGCTGCTTGCCGACGCATTTACCGCCCTTGCATGTGCCGCTTTCGGTGCACTTGTCGCCGTCGTCGCACTTCTGGTCTTCCGCCGCGTTCTTCTCCACGCACTTGCCCGCCTCGCACGCCCACACCGCGCACAACGCCGGTTTGCCAAGCGAATCCGCGCAGTCCTTGGCGGTCTTGCACTCCGGTTGGGTGCCCGTGTCGGCGGTCCCGGCGTCTGCAGTTGCGCCGGAGTCGCTTGTCGAGCCCGCATCAGTCGAGGTCCCCGCATCCGTCCAAGTCCACGCGTCGGTCGAAGTTCCCGCATCCGTTGCAGTCCCGGCATCGCTCGCAATTCCCGCGTCCGTTGCGGACCCGGCATCATTCGCGGCTCCCGCATCCGTCGTGCCCGCATCCGTCGTGCCTGTGTCGGTTGTGCCTGTGTCGGTTGTGCCTGTGTCGGTCGTGCCTGTGTCGGTTGCGCCTGTGTCGGTCGGGCCGCTGTCGGTTGCGCCTGTGTCAGCCGGCGTCGTGGCGTCGGCCGCTGCTGTTGCGTCGACCGCTGTGTCGGTCTGTTCCGCGTCTGTTTCGTCGTCGGTGGGGACGATATCGTCGTTGAGGCATCCGCCGAGGGACAGCGAGAGCAGCGACGCCGCAAGAAGCCCGAGAATTGGGATTTTTCGCGAGGTTTGCCCGCCGCGTCGTGCGTTTGGCTGCTGAAAGGTCGAATTCATGGGCTCTTCTGGTGTCTTGCTACTTGGTCTTCATGCGGTAGATGCCGTCCCACTCGGCCGGTGCGGCTTCGGACAGCGCGTCGAGCCGTTCGAGGAAGACGCGGGAGGGGGCGTCACCGACGGTGGCAGCTTTGGCAAAGGCGGCGCGGGCATCCTGCCAATTCCCCGCGCGCCATGCCGCCAAGCCGGTGGAATAGTCTTGCAGGCGGTCGCGATCGGCGGCGGTGACGGCGCTGCGCTCGTGGACCACCTCGAACACGCGCACGCCTTCGTCTTTGCCTTTCACCGCGACGGTGTCGAGCTCGCGCAAGACGATGCTGTCGCCGGCCTCAGCGGCGGTCTTCTCGCCGCACATGACGAGCGTGCCGTATTGCTTGTTGGCGCCTTCGAGCCGCGCCGCGAGGTTCACGGTGTCGCCCATCATCGTGTAGTCAAAGCGGCCCTGCGACCCCATGTTGCCGACAACTGCGGTGCCCGTGTTCAGACCGATGCGCGCGTGGATCTCGGGATAGCCCGCTTCGACCCATGTCGGCCGCAGTCGCTCGAGCTCTACACGGCATCGCAAGGCGGCGCGGCAAGCCCGTTCGGCGTGGTCGTCGTAGGGGTGGGGGGCGCCGAACATCGCGACGACCGCATCACCGACGTATTTGTCGATGCTGCCGCCCTCGTCGATGATCACGTGGGTCATCGCGCTCAGGTATTCGTTGAGCAGCCTGACGAGGTCGGCCGGGTCGAGGGCTTCGGAGATCGAGGTGAAGCCCGCCACGTCGGAGAAGAACGCTGTAATTTCACGACGCTCGCCGCCGAGACGGAGGCTATCGGGGTCGTTGACGAGCTCCTCGACGACGGTTGGATCCAGGTAGTGGCCAAACGCCTGGCGGATCTGCTGGCGGCCGGCTTCGGCGGTGAGCGCGCGGACGATGACGTCGCCGGTGATGGGCACAAGCACGGCGATCCAGGCGGGCGTGACCGGCACGACGATGCCCTGGTCAAAGAGCGCGCGGGCAGCGAGGGTCCAGGCGATCAGAAAGACGAGGCCGGCGGCTGAGGTCGCGGCGCTGTTGTTGATGCGGCGGGCCCCGTAGACGACGAAAAGGCAAAGGATGACGGCGACCAGGCCGATCGTGCGGTGCAGGTTGCCCGTAGCGGTGTGGATCGTGCCGGTCAGCAGGTCGGCGGCCGCTGCGATGTGGATGAGCGTCCCCGGCAGCTGCGGGTCGATTGGCGTAGCGCGGTTATCCGCGGCGCCGATCGCGCTAACACCGACGAACAGGACCTTGCCGCCGAGCCCGGCCTTGAGCGCGTCGACGTTGACGTCTTCGGCCAGCACGTCGGAGAGGCGGACGCGCTTGATCTTGCTCGGGTCGGGGAAACGAACGAGGGATGTCGCCGCGGGCAAGGCCTGGGCGCGGCGGCCGAACGTCTCGGCGCGTTCTGCGTAGGCGGCTTGCAGCGCGGCGAGGGCGAGGCTGGCGACCGGCTTGTTCTTGCTGCGGTACAGGTAGTGGTAGCGGCGCATCATCCCGTCCGAGTCGTAGGGCACGTAGAGGCTGGCCTGGCTGGCGGCGGCGTCGGCGAGCGCGGCGAGGCTCCCTTGCGGCGTGTCCATCGCGCGGATGTCGACGTCCGGTGTCACGGTTCCGGGCACGCCAACGAGCAGCGGTGCGTCGCCGCCAAACATCTTGTGGTGCGTGTCGACGAGGCCGAGCACGACGTTTCCGGCGTCGGCGATGGCGGTGGCGAGCTGCCGATCTGCGTCGCGGAAACCGGCCTGCTTTTCGAGCCAGTTGGCGACGTCTTCCCCTTCGTCGAGGTCGGCAAGGCCGGCATCGCGGATCCGATCGGCCGCATCCAGGGCGAGCTCGACGTCGCTGCGGTTGTTGGGCTGCGGGAAGAAGGCATCAAGCGCGATGGCGGCGGGCTTGGCGGCGCCGAGGTTGCGGATGATGCGCGTCCACGTCAGGCGCGAGATGGGCCAGCGGTGGCCGAGGTCTTGGAGCGAGTCGTCGTCGATGTCGACAAACACAAGGTCCGGGTGGGCGGGGGCGCGATCGAGCACCGTGGCGACGGCTTCGTCGTAGAGCGGCCGATCGAGCTGACCGGGCAGGTCGCTGAACGCCGCGAGGACGAGGGGAATCGCCGCCAGCATTGCCAGCGCGGGGACGACAAATCGCAGCCGGCCCGTGGCTTCGTTCACTTCGTGCCGCCTTTTTCAGCGACAGGTGCTTTCGCGTCCTTGGTGGGAGCTGCGGCCGGCGTTGTCTTCGCCCCCGCAGGCGGCTTCTTGGCGGGCTGTGCGGCGGCGGGCGGGACGGGCTGGCCGAGATCGAAGCTGTAGATCTTCGACGGAATGCCCGCGATGTCCGCGGCCGTGACAGCGATAACCCGGTAGTACCAGCGGCCGTCCGGACGCTTCGGGTCGAGCGTCAGCGACGCGGTCTTGGTCCACAACACCGACACGTCGCGCGCGAACTCGGCGTCTCGTGAGATCTCAACCTGGTACTTCGCGGCCTCGTCGACGTCGTCCCAAATCAGCCTCGAGCCGCGCTTGACCGGCCCCTTGAACGGCGCTTCGACCTCGGGCGGCTCGGGCAGGTCGCGGGGCTCTGTGACGCGTCCGTCTGCATGTGCGGTCGCCACCTTTCCGGCGGGCACGAGCACCGTCTTGACCTTGCCGGTCTTGGGGTCGGGCAGCGAACTGAGCGCCACGACGCCCTCGAGCGTCTCGACGACCATGCGTTTTTCGTCGTCGCTGATTCCGACACGGAACTGGGTCCCGCGCACACCTGCGATGCCGGTCTTGGTGCGGATCTGGAAGGTCTCGCTCTTCTTCTTGTACATCGCCCGCGCGACGATTTTGCCGCGCACCAGGTCCAGCTGGACACGCCGCTTCAGGTCGCGCGTCAGCTCGATCCGGCCCAGCTTCATGAAGCTGTTGGGGCCGAGCACGACGAAGCTGCTGTCGGCGAGGGCCAAACGCGTGACGCTCTTTGTCGCGGTGGACACCACATCGCGGTTGGCGAGCTTGTTGCCTGGTTTGAGGATGACGATGCGCCGCTTGGGTCCGCCCCTGACCTCGCCAGTGGCGGCTTGCACGAGTGCGACGGGACGTCGGTTGTTTGCGGCTCGGTATGCGACTGAGATCTCCGGTTTGCCGCCCGGCCGGACCGGGGGAACGAGCGTGGAGATCCGCGCGACGGGAATCCCGCCAGCAGCGACCGCGCTGGCCCACGCCGCCGCAACCTTCTTGCCCGAACCGTCAAGGCGCGCCGCGTTGGGCATCCGCACCGCGATCGTCACCGAGCGCACCCGACCGGCACCTTTGAGCGCTTTGCCTATGGCCTTGGCGCACGCTTTGTCCGTCGCCGACAGCTTCTTGCCGGGCCTGATCGCGCGTCCCAGCTTGACCCGCTTACCGTCGAGGGTGACCCCGCCGCAGGGAGCCGCCAGGACCGTCGTGGCGACGAGTGTGACGATCGCTGCCGCAAGTACGCCCGCGCCCGTCCGCCCGATTACTGTCGCGTTGCCGTGCGTCATTTGGCCGCCCCCTTTGTGGCCGCTTTCTTGGTCTTCTTGGCGTCCTTACTGGCTTTCTTGCCGGAATCTCCAGGCACGACTTTCTTCGCGTTTTTGTTGGTGTCTGGGGCAGCCTTGTCGCCCGCAGCTGCACTTTCCTGGCCCTCGATGATGATCTCTTCGCCGCCCGGCTTGTCGTCCGGTTTGGGTGGGATCAGGAAGAACTCGACGCGGCGATTGGTCGCGCGGCCCCGACGGGTCTTGTTGTCGGCCTTGGGTTTGTCGGGGCCGTATCCCTCGGATGTCAGGCGATCGCCGGGAAGGCCGGCCTTGATAAGCCACGCGCGGACCGATTCAGCGCGACGCTTGGACAGGTCGATATTCAGCTCGCGGGTGCCGATGTTGTCGGTATGGCCTTCGATACGGACGCGCACACGCGGGAACTCGAGCAAGATCTTCGCGGCGCGGCCAAGCGACCTGTTTGAGCGTTTCTTCAGGTCGGCCGAGTTCTTCTCGAAGTAGACGCCGTCGAGCTTTCCGACGATGCGCTTGAGCTTCTTGGGCACCGAGTCCGGGCAGCCGTCGGTGTCGTCGAAGCCGTTGAGGGTCTCAGCCTCGTTGGGGCACTTGTCGTCCTTGTCGAGGAAGCCATCGCCGTCGTTGTCCGCCTCCGGGCAGCCGTCGAGGTCCTGGAAGCCGTCTTTGTCTTCGGGGACCTCGGGGCAAATGTCGTCGTCGCGATCGAGGCCATCTCCGTCGTCATCTCCAACCGACAGCAAGGGCGGCAGCAACCAGCGGGGATCATCGGTGGTCGGCTGCTTGAGCGGGTCATCGCCCGGGTCCCACACCTGCGTCACGTGCACCGGGAGTTTGGTGGGGTCCACGCGCTTGGACGAGCGCCCTTTGCGGCCCTCAGCGATGCGTTTGGCGGCCAACCGGAACTGCTTGTCGTCGCGCACCGATACGATGTTGCGGGCGATCAGCGGGTCTTCCGGGCAGCCGTCGTGGTCGCGGATCTTGTTGACCCACTCCTCGGCGAATGGGCACGCGTCTTTGTCATCGATGACGTGGTCGACATCCCAGTCGTTCACCGGGCCCGAACCGATGTGATACGCGACCCCGAACGTCACGTGACCGTCGAACGAGAGCGTTTCGCCCGGCACCGTGGTCCCGGTCGCATGAATCCGCGCGTCGAGGCGCACCGACCACAGGTTGTCGAGCCGATACTGCGCCCCGCCGCCGGCGTACAAGATCGCGTCCGTGTCGTCGCCGTACTTGAGCACGTCGAGCGGAAACGCGTTCATGAAGCCATAGCCGGCCATGAACAGGCCGCGCAGACGCCGATTGCCGAAACGCACCAGGCCATGCAGACGAGCGCCGGTGACCAGGACCGAGGTATCCGCAGCGGCGATGGCCGACGGGATGGCGAAGATCTCCGCCTCGACGCCGACGTTGAACACGGGCCACAGGGCCGCGCGCCCCCCGAGGCCGAAGCCGTTGTCGATGGCGCGCTCCTGGCCTTCCGCCTGGCCGAGCTCGTTTGTGTCCGAGAACAGGTGCCAGATGCCGAACGGGCCGGCCTCGAGCTCCCAGGCGGTTGCAGTTGACGGGACAGCGAGGGCCACGAGCAGCGCGACAAACGCGGGACGCAAAATGTGCATGAGAGCAGGCATCAGGGGCTTTGCTGCGGTGAACCGGCCGAAAATGGCGCTGGAGGAGAACGTGCGCGAGCGCGCCGAGTCTAGCCGTTCGTAGGAGTTTTGCCCATCGGCGCCGGCCGACGAATTGACAGCGATCATCCGGTCGCAGCTCGACCGCGCAGTCATACGTTTGGCAGGGGCCGCGAGCGCCGCTCGTCGAACGTCATCGGCAGGTCAACGGCTGCTGTTGGCGTTCTTGAGCTGCTTGGCGGCCTTGTCCATCCGCCGGGCCGCGATCTCCGTGCCTTCGATGAGCAGCGGATCGTCGACGAAGCTGTGGTTACCGTAGACCTTTGTTGCGAAGTCCCACATGCCCGCGGCGAGCGCGTCCGCCATCGTGTCCTGCCAGCGGGTTGATGCGAGGTTCTGGTAGCCGGCCCAGTTGGCGATGTTGGCGACTTCGGCGAGCAGCGACCAGGAGTTGACCTGCGGCTGGGAGAGCACACCCAATCGCCCGACTGCGGTCTTGTCGTCGGTTTTGAACACGGGGTCGAGCGTGGTGAGCGCTGGCCGCGCGTCGACCGCCTTGTCGACCGCGTCGATGTAGTCTTGGTGGCGACCGGTCTTGCCCTTGCGCACCAGCAGGAAGAGGCCGTCGGGGCTGCCCGGCGAGCCTTCGACATGCAGCGACAGGAAGATGCTGTACTGAAAGCGCTGCGGCGCGACCGCCTTCTCGATGTCCTTGCGGGTGATCTTCTTGCCTGCCGAAGCGAGCTTGGGGTGCACCAACGCGTTCGCGAATTTGCGTCGCGCCGAGATGGTCATCGGCACATCGCGTGTCCGGGTCAGCCGCGCGGTCATGATGGCGCCGGTCTTCGCCACCCGAATGTGTTCCTGGAGCGTCTTGGCGATGCGTTTGCCCAGCGTGACGGCGAGGAGGCGCTCGGAAACGTAGCCCTTGCCACCGGCGGCGTAGTAGCGCCGCATCGACGTGCCGTCGGCGGGCTTTTGGTAGCCCCACGCGCGCAGCACCTTCGCGGTGCGCTGCGATTCGGTGCCGACGTTGTACTTCTTGAGTCCAGCCTTTTTGGCGTCGGCCCACGTACCGCCGTGGCCGGGATCGATGATGAACACCAGGCGCGGGATCTTCAGGCGCAGGTCGTGCTCGGTGCCGGTCCGAAATAGCGTCGTCATCGGTTCAGTCTTCCCACTTCACCCACGAGCCGTCACGCAGTTGCAGCTCGAGGTCGTACTCTTCCTGCTCGTCGAGCTTGCGGAAAGTCGCCACCCCCTCGCCGTCGGTGCGACCGTTGAGGACTTTGCCGGTGGTCTGGCCTGTCGCGCGGACCTTCCGGTCGGATAGCGGGCCGCCGAACGCGGACATGAGCTGGTAGGTGATGAACGTCGGCGGCGGTTTGCCGTCGCGCCCGCCGCCGGCCTGGTAGTTGCCGACGATGACGTCCGGGCTCCCTTCGATCATCTTGCCGTTGCCGCCGCAGTGCTTGTCGACGTCGCTGAAACGATGAGCCTTCTTGCCGTTGATGAAGACCGACGGCGCGCCGGTCTTGGCGGTCCAGGTGTTCGGCCCACAACACGCCGCATGCACGCCCGGGTCACCGACACGCAGCGCCGGCTTGGCGTTGACGTTGACGTCCGGGGATCCGGCGACAGCGGGGCCCACACACGGATGCGGGCAGGCCGGACACCCGTGGGCGTCGGCCGGCACAAGCGACTTGTCTCCCAGTCGGCCTTGCTGAGGCATGCGCGCGATTCCATTGCTCGTTTACGCGATTGTCGGATCTCACAGGATTGTCGGATCCCAAAGCGGCGCTGTCACGGGCAGGCTGGACACGTTTCAAAGCAAAGGGGCGCGAACGCCGCAATGACCGATACAGCGCCGCGAACTCGCCTGGTCCTGGCTGCGCGTCAGTCAGCCCCGCGCTTCGTCCAAACCGACGGCGATAGCGACCGCCCGGTCCAGTTCGGCGAGTTTGCTGGGTCCCAACATGCCCACGTATTCGGTCAGCGTCGCTTTCGGCACGCTCATGAGCGCGTCACACGAGACGGCTGATTCGTGCTTGAGGCCTTCGTACACGCCGACCGACACCTGTGTGCTGAGGCCGTGCTGTAGGCTGAAAACCGGCGCGCAGATAACCGTCGAAAATGTGGACTCGATGATCCCCCGACGACCGACCACCACAAACACCCGGCTGCGGCGTGGGTCGTCCTTGGGCCGCCGCACACGGTACAGCTCACCGCGCCTCACAGCGCCTCCTGCAGCTCCAGGAAGTCCTCGACCTCCGCGTTCATGAAGTCGCAGTTGGCCGCGATGATGCTGCGATCCTGCTCGTCCCGTCGCCGGCGCCGAATGTCATCGAGATAGGCGATGATCGCGGCCTCGACATGACGCGACCGATTGCCTCCGAGCTCGTCCAGCGCGGCGACGGTTTCGGGCGAAAGCGTGATGGACGTGCGCAGTCTCATATGATGAATGTATGCATCGGCGTATTACGAAGTCAATACTCGCGCTGTGGCGTCGCGTTCGGTGCGCGCCCGGATTGGCGCTACGGAAAACGCTTGAGCAGGAACGGATCGGTCGCCTGATTGAGCGCAAAACGCACCGCTTGACCGTTGAGCACATAGAGGCCGCCAGGCGTCGAGATGACGTCCGTCAGGCCCTCTTTCACATCGACCGCTGTGCTCGTGGCTTTCGCCCACTGGTCGCTCGCAGGCGTGACCGTCATGACCTTGCTGCTGAACGCGACGTAGGCCTTGCCGTCGGCAAACGCCAAGCCATCCGCTCCTGCAAGCAGCGCTTTGTCGTCCTTGAACGGCCCGCTGAGCTCGACTCTGCTGACCTTGCCGTCGCTCAAGCTCACGCGGGCCAGGCTTGGCGGGGTGTAGACAATGACGAGCAGGGCGGCCTCACCCGGCAGCACGACGACCCCGTTCTGTCCGGCGATTGTCCCCTTCAAGAGCGGATCGCTCGCGAACACTTTCGGCCCGTTCGTGACGTCCACGCGGTAGACGACGGGGTTTTCGCGGTCGACCACGTATCCGACGCCGTCTTTGGTCACCGCTACATCTGTGCACGTTGCGTCCTTCGCGGCGGCCGACAATGCGTGGTTTGCGATGCGCTTGTCGGTCACCAGGTCGAAAACCCACACGTGCCCGGCGCGAGGTCCCGGCTTGCGGTCGTCCATCGCGCAGACCCACAGGCGCTTGTTCGCGGTGTCCACAGCCATGCCGAGTGTCCACCATGTCCCCGCAGCGGTTTCCTTGAAGATCTCGGTGTCGACCTTGGAAGAGGCGTCGATGCGGTGCACCGAGCCGTCCTTCAAGCTGCCGACGTAAAACACCCCGGCCGCTGCGTCATAGACGCCACCCTCGGGGAACTGGGCGGTGACCGGGTATTCGTCGGCGAACGTGACCTTCTTGATGCTGGCTTCGGTTGTCGGAGCCGCGTCTTCGGTCGCGCAGCTGGCGAGCAACACCGCGCACGCAAGCAGCGCGCAGGTCTGGGCGTTGGCGAGGAGCACGCCGCCGCGGCAACGTGCATGAGAGTAGGCAGTGGCCGTCAGCATCGGGCATCCATGGGGCTATCGGGCCACTTTCGTGAGCACGTTCTTGTCGGTGTGGTGAAACGGCTCGTCGCGCCCCTTCATCGCCATCACCGTGTCTTCTTCGTACGACAGGCGGCCATCGGCGAGCAGCTCGACGGTGAGCTCGTAGCGCTCGGTGCGAAACTGCTCCAGCAAGAACGGGTTGCTGCAGATGCCGTAGTCCGCCGCGCCCGCCGTGGCTTGCAGCGTGAACGATGTCGCATCCGGCTCGACGGTAGCGCCCGCGATGACCGTCACCCCTCGCGGCACGATGAAGCAGCGCATCACCTGCTTGCGTTCGGCGTCCCACAGCCAATAGCCGACCTCCTCGTGAAAGGGCTCCTCGGCGCCCGCCCGCCAGGCCGTTGTGGCGTAGCGCAGGCCGTACAGCGTCTGCTCGTGGTTGTCGACGCGGCCGATGGGCGTGAACACCATCCGCTCACGAAAAGGGCTGGTGGCGACGCCGCGATCGTCCGACGGCGCGATGTCCTCACCTTTGGCGCCTTCCCAGGTGCCTGCCAGCGGGGCAAGAGGGCCGAGCCCTTCGATGTCCGGGTTGCTCACGATGGACTCCAGTGGTGCGGTGGGGCGTCGGCGCCGAGCGTGACAGACCGACCCGGGCAGGTCGAGTCGGCGCCGCGTCCCGCCGCCGGAACCGGCTTGGCTGGCGCGCCAGGACTGCTCTGCGCCATTGACGCGCGCGATCCCAACGGGGCGCAGCACGATGACCGACACGATTTACGGCGCAGTCTGCTAGACCGTCACAAACCACTTTTCGAATCGCGGACACGACCAAACGAGTGTCATGGGGCCTTCTTCGGGTTGACGACCATCTCGCTCATCATGCCCTGCGCCGCGTGGCCCAGGATGTGGCAGTGCGCCATCCATTGGCCGGGATTGTCCATGTAGGCTCGGATCTTGACCGTCTTCATGCCCGGCACGAGCACCGTGTCCTTGAGGCCCGGTTGGTCGTTTGGCTCGATAATCTCGAAGAACTGCCCGTGCAGGTGAAAGGGGTGCTCGGGGCCGGCGAGGTTCTTGATTGTGATCTCGACCGTGTCGCCCTCATCGAAGGTCCACAGCGGCTTGTCCTTCCAGTAGGCCTTGTCGTTGATCAGCCACGCGAGGCCGGTCGGCGAGATCGAACTCTGGACCGCCTTGAACGTGGCAACGGCTTTGCGATTGATGAATCGCTGCTTGTGTGGCTTGGCGCCCGGAAACGGCGAGGTGTAGGAGTCGGGGGCGTCCTTCTTGTCGGCGACGTCGACCTCAAGCTGCGCGAAGGGCTTGTAAACCACCTTGTTGTTGGCGCCGAGCACCGGGACATACGAACGCAGCGCGACCTTGCCCGCCGCGCCGTACAACACCTCGAGGTCGTAGCGTTGGCCAACCGGGACAGTGAGCGGCTTGTTGAGCACATACGGCTTGTCGAGCAAGCCGCCGTCGGTGCCAACCACACGCACGAGGGCCTCGCCTTGCACATCGAAGTGCATCGTGCGGGCGTTGGCTGTGTTGACGATGCGCCAGCGCTCGATGTCGGTGACCTGCGCTTTGACCGCGATCGGAGCCTCCTTGCCGTTGACCAGCAGGCGATTGCCGAGGCGTCCGTGCATCTGGGAGGGGTGCGAGGTGAGGAATGGTGGGAACGTCCCGTCCTTGTTGACGCGGATGTCGTCCATCACCAGGAGGCGCTCGCGAGCGACCGGCGGAATCTTGGCCTCGTGGACGACGATGGCGCCGTACAGGCCCTTTTCGACCTGCTCGTTGCTGCGCATGTGGGGGTGGTACCAGTAGGTGCCGGCGTCCTTGACGACGAACTCGTACTTGAACGTGCCGCCCGGTTTGACCGGCTCCTGGATGCGCGGGTTGCCGTCCATCTTGTCGCTGATGCGCAGGCCGTGCCAGTGGACGGTGGTGGCCTCGGGCAGATCGTTGTTGAAATGCACGATGACCTTGTCGCCGATGGTGGCGTGCAGGGTCGGCCCGGGGAATTGGCCGTTGTACGTGTACATCTGGAGCGCTGGCGTGTCGTCGAACACCTTGAGCGACGTCGTGCCGGCGGTCAGCTTGACCTCGACGATGTGTGGGTCTGGGTTGCCGTCGGCGAGCACGGTCGTTCCGACCAGTCCTGCGGATGCAGGGGCGGTAGCAGTGTCGGGTTGACCGATGTCCGGCGCTGCCGTGCCAGCGTCAACTGCCGCAACATTGGCGTCCGCGCTGACCGCCGCATCGGTGGCCGGGTCGTCCGTGGCGCTGCCGGACTCGCTGCCTGCGCAGGCGACGGAGACCATCGCCATGAAGGTGACCAGCGTGCCAGCAAGAAGCTGCTGGAGCGTTTTCTGCGGCATGATGCCGCTGGCGAACTGGCTTTTCATGGTGTCTCCGTCTGACCGACCGGGATCTCGAGCCGTCGGATGATGAGCAGTACGCGGCAGAAATCAAGGTCGATCCGCCGCTGGCCGAACTGATGCGTCGTCGCCGTTCTTTCACGCGTGCAAAAACCGTGGCGTCCGTTTTCGACCGCCAATCCACAATCCGAGCCGCACTTGCGGGGCGACGCCGATCCATGGCAGCCATATGGGCGATGATTGAATCGATCAAAGTACCGGGCATCCCACCCACCGAACAGAGTCGCTCATGAACAGCCTGCATGGCCTCGTCGTCGCAGTGACCTACTGATTTGGCGATCCGCGGCTACCGATTGGAGATCGCCATGCGCATCGTAGTCACAGGCGCGAGCGGGTTCGTCGGCGGTCACGTCGTCAAGGCGCTCGTCGAAGCGGGCCACGAGGTCACGTGCATCGTCCGCGAGATGAGCAATCGCAAGCGCCTGCAGCCCCTCGGGGTTGGGTTTGAGATCGCGGACGTCACCGACGCCGAGTCGTTGCGTCCGGCCTTTGCCGGGGCCGAGGCTGTCATTCACCTCGCGGCGCTCCTCAAGGTGCCGTGGCGCGCGACCTTCATCGACGACAACGTTGCCGGTGCCGCCGCTGTCTGTGACGCCGTTGCCGCTCAGCCGACGCCGCCGGTCCTTATCTATTGTTCGTCCATCGCGGCGACCGGACCCGCCGGACAGGGCCGCGCCCGGGTCGAGACAGACGAACCCGCTCCCGTGTCGCGCTACGGTCGGGCCAAGATGCTCAGCGAAGCCAGGGTCCGCAGCTACGCGGATCGGCTTGCGGCGACCATCGTGCGGCCTCCGATGGTGATGGGCGAGCACGATTGGGCGTCACTGCCGCTCTATCGGATGGCCCAGCGCGGGCTCTTCGTCGCGCCTCGCGTTTCCGCGCGCAAACTCTCGATCGTGGACGTGCAGGATCTGGCGGCTGTCATGGCGGCTGTCGTCGAGCGCGGGCAACGCGTTGTGTCCGACGAACCGAGCCGGGGCGCCTACTTCCTGTGCAGCGACGAACACCCGACGTTTCCGGAGCTGGGCGCGATGCTCGGCGCTGCAACCGGGGGCAACGCACCGTTCGTATTGCGCATCCCAGGCCCGTTGACGCAGGTAGCGGCGGCGATGGGCGAGCTGATTGGCCGCGTCACCGACAAACCGACCGTGCTCAACCTCGACAAGGCCGCCGAAGGACTGGCCGGACACTGGTGGTGCAGCTCGCAGCGCGCCGTCGACGGGCTTGGATGGCACCCGCGGCCGCTCGCGGACACGCTCGGTCGAACGGCTGCGTGGTACCGCGACCAGCAGTGGCTATAGCCGCGTTCCGCCAAGCCCATGTCGCAGGGTTGCGGCCGGGGACGCCAGCAGGGTTTGGTATGCCTCGCATGGGGTCCAGCAGCCGGTGCATCGGTCGGCGCGGATCTCCCGCAGGAGGGCGGCGCGTCGCGGATGACGCCATAGTTCGTCGAGTCGGAAGCCGTGGTCGCCGAGGTGGCCGATAGCGCGGTCGTCGATTGTGCAGGCGTGCACCTGTCCGTCGGGTGCGATGTATGCGGAGAGCTCTCCGGATCGGCACGCGATGGGCGAACGGCCGGTTCGCAGATGCTCGGGCACAAGGCGCAGGTACGCCCATTCGATGGCCTCGATGGGGTCGCCTGGCAGGCCCTTGGCGGCGGCAAAGGCGGCCATGGCGCTGGCGAGCTCGGCGGCCGGCGCGGGTTGCGCGTCCTTGCGGGCGTAGTTGCCGGTGTTGTTGCCGGTGTTGTTGCCGGCGTTGTTGCCGGCGTCGTTTGCGAAATAGTGCGGCGATGTGTGCAGGAAGTTGACGTGCAGGTCGCGGTGGCCAAATCGCGGCGCTTCGAGCCCGGCGGACGCCAATGCGCTGGCCAGCGCGGTCACGGTGTCGTCGACGGCGTGCACGTTGGCGGCTTGCAGCGTCATGCCGGGATAGGCGTCGATTCCGGCGCGGCGCAGGCGCACCAGGGTCTCCAGAGCGCGATCCCAGGCACCGCTCACTCCGCGCAGCTGATCGTGCAGGTGCGGCGGACCATCGATGCTCACGGTGACGACGACACGCGGTCCGCCGGGGACCTGCATGGCCGTGGCGGCGTCGATTACGGCGTCGGGCAGCCAGGCGCCGGTTGGAAAGTGGAGCAGCGCGAGCCTGGGCAGGCGCCGGTGGATGCTTGCGATGATCGCGGGGAGGTCGCGGCGCACGACGACTTCGCCCCCGGTCAGGTCGAGCCATCGCAGGTCGGGCACGCTGGAAAAGAGCTTGTCGAGCGCGGCCGCCGTCATCTCCGAGCCCTTGTCGCGCCGCCAGATGCCGCATGACGTGCAGCGGTGGTGGCAGCGGAACGTCAAGCAGAGCGTGAGCTTCAGCGGCAGC
>Ga0114932_10001961_pt1 | contig 22548 bp, 9 predicted proteins | sample 2SBtaG_2_FD_87286 | JGI IMG/M metagenome (GOLD analysis project Ga0114932, IMG submission 87286) | Deep subsurface microbial communities from Kolumbo volcano to uncover new lineages of life (NeLLi) - 2SBTROV12_ACTIVE470 metaG | ecosystem: Environmental > Aquatic > Marine > Volcanic ...
AGTTGTGAAGCTGAGATTGCATGGAATGAAATCGATGGAGAGAGCAATCGTTACTCTCAGTTGGAAGTTGAATCCAATGCTATAGCCGATAGCGAAGTCATCTTGCAACGCGATGGTGCCGAATTGGCAGACGGCGTCGAACTTGAATGGTATCCAAACGATGTTCTGTCGGACCGAACTATGCAATTCTCCTTCGATGTCAAGAGTGCCTTTGGGCGTGAAGACATGGATTCTGTTCGCCTTTTGATGCGCGATCCCAATGGTAATTATCGCGTTGACCACGAAGTTTCTTCTGACGACGATGGTATTCGCGACACTAGTCAAGGGATATTTGGTGCATACACGTGGACATATCCCAGCGGATTGCCATCTGGCGAGTATAGTGTTGAACTCGAAATCACCGACGTGCAGGGTAATGCCTTCCTCGTCGAGCACGATCCTGTTGAGATGAAGCAATGGGGAGTCGCAATCAATCACCGTGAGGACCGAACCGTAGAGTATGCGGCTCCTGGAGAGACGACTCCGGTGCCGCTGCAACTCGTCCACCGCGGAGACTCCACCAAATCTATGACCGTTGAACTGGAGTTACTTACCAATCTCGGTAGCGCTTGGTTGGTGGAGTTTGATTCCCCCGGAGGCTACACTCTGAATTCTGGCGGAGATATTCTCAATCCGATTCTAACCATTACCGCCCCAGATGATCTGACAGGGGCTCCTGACAGAATCGAGATCAGGGCGGTTGCAGAAGCGACCATCGAAGGAGTGCAAACTGTGGTTCACCAAGACCTGCTCTCTCTCGATTTGGAGAAGCTCGAAGTTTTCCAACCACCTGACGTATCAGTGTGGGATGAGGACCACGAAATTCCAATCGCAAACTCTAGCCGTCCAGGTGACATTGACTCGACAATCCCTAGATATGTCGAGGACAATCAATTCACCACTTTCTTGCTTGAGATTTTCAATACTGGATTTGACACAGATACGTTCCGTGTTGACGTCCTCAAACGCTCAAAGGCCATCGTCCAAATTTACGATAATGACACTGGCGAGAGAATCCTCGAAAATGACGGAGATGGTACATTCCATATACCTCCTCTCGAACGCCATTCAACTCAGGTTCTTCGCTTCAATGTCAAACCATCTGCTGACCGAGAAGACCCTGATATCGGAATGATTGAGCTTGAGGTTATTAGTTCTGGAAACGCCTCGCTGCGGACTATAGTTGAGTTCACGATTCAGCGTACCTTTGGAATCCGCGCAGAGGTCTCGCAGGACTGTGATGGCACGCCACTGGGTCACATTCAGGTCTCGCTATGTTCATCACTCTCCGACCCAGAAGTCAACCTCCGCGCGCGTATAACCAATAGTATGACCAGCGGTGCATCAGCCTCACAATGGCGGATCGTAAATCCTGCCAGCCTCGCAGAGAATACTGACCGAAACGCAGCCTATGGGCAGTGGAATTATCGTATTCTCGATGAGAACGGCTCAGCCCTGCCTACGGTATCTCTAGGGCCAGGAGATTATACTGAAATCTTCGTCGTTGTCACTCTCACCAATCAAGTCGTCGTCGGCAATCACACAGTATATCTTCGAATAATTGAGGAGACCTCAGATTCCAATCCACGTTACTTCGATCTCCCGATGGTCTTCGAAGTCGATGCCGACGAACCGGACCTTGAGATTGTCCAAGTCACTTCGAATAGGAAGCTAGCACCGGGCGAAGATTATGACTTTCAACTCAAGGTCCGCAACAAAGGCAACAGTCCTCTAATCGTGCTCCTTGATGCTGAGGCTGTCGGAGCCACCGGATGGACAGTCGATATCGGTGGTCCAACTGGCTCTCGACTGATCGAACTCGATGCTTTCGAAGAAGTCACTTTCCACCTCGAAGTCTCGGTTCCAGCCACTGCCAATAACGGCGATCAGGTAGTAGTTACTGTGACTGCAGAGCCTCACGATACAGATCAGAGTTGGCCAGAGGATTTCACCGCTGAGGAGAAGGTCACATTGGTCGTCGGGATTGATGCCATCTTCGATCGTTTAGTGAATGAAATTACCAACCCTCGGGCTTCGACTCTCATCGTCATGGTAGTTGCCATCCTGCTAGTATTCGGAGGGATTCAGAGCAGGATGAACCGTAGGAAATGGGCAGCTCACCTCGCGCTTCTTGATGCGATGAAAGATGAGGGCGAAGAGGATGATGAAGAGGATATGGGCGAAGATATTCCTGCTCCCGTGACTGAGGAAGAAGAGCCAGATGAGATGGTTTACGATGACGATGACATCGAACTCATCTGAGTATACACCTGAGCAACGTCCGAACGGCGCTCCATTCCGCTTAAGACCCGTATGAACCGCCGTAGGCGGTAGGGAGTGTGCATCTTGTACGTCGATGAGAGAGGAAATAATGCTCGAATCGCTCGACGCAAGGAGCGTTCAGCTATTCTCTTCAGTCTCTTGATGTTGTTAACATCGTACTCCGCAATCGAATTTGCATCTTGGGAAGTGAGGGGTTCGACAGATACTGATGGTGATGGATTGCCATACGGTCTAGAGTATTACATCGGAACTCAGCCACAGGATTGGGATTCTGATAACGATGGACTTCCAGATGGCTGGGAGTGGCAATACGGACTTGATCCTCTATCTGCGACTGGAATCAATGGCTCGACGGGCGATCAGGATGGAGACTCTCTGACTAATCTGAATGAATACCAATACGGAATTCCTTCGAATTGGGATTCTGCCTCAACACCGAACGAATTGGATAACGGCGTCTGGTGGAATGGTACGGTTCCGGTCAGTAATTGGGATGAGGAGAGCGCTATGCAACTCATTCAAGGATTGAATTCTGATGGGGCTGACGAAGATCCAGTCGGCAATCTTTGTTTCAATAACTTCGACGATGACCATGATGGATTGGTTGACAATTGGGATGGTGATTTTGATGGAGATGCCGATTGCGCTACCGATGATGATGATGGCGACAATTCAACCGACGAGGATCCGAACGGCTGGGATACCGATGGGGATGGAATGCCAGACGGTTGGGAGGTTGCAAACAATCTCGACCCGACATCGAATTCCGGAGATGATGGAACAAGTGGGGATCCTGACGGCGACGGATTGGTGAATCTCTACGAATATGTCAATCCAGCATGGAGCACTCGTAATGGCTCGGTCCAACCACCTCGTCAATATTGGAGGCCTGGCCCTGACAATAGGACGAGTACTGAATCTCCTTGTAATCCGGTCCAGAATATAGGACCGGGTGGATGTCAGATATTCACCGCCGAGGTGGATGGAGTAACTTACACCGATCCTAACAATAACGACACCGATGGAGATGGTCTGAACGATTCTTACGAGGCTTTGGTACTGCTGACCGATCCAACACATATTGATACCGACGGAGATGGAATTCCAGACGGCGTCGAAGTCAACGGTTCCTATGGTAATCCGCCTCAGGCTTCCGACCCGCGAAACAACAATACTGACGGCGACCAATTCGATGATGGAGAGGAGGATACGAACTTCAATGGCATCGTTGATCTCAATGAAACCGATCCGACGCGAATCGAGGACGCTGGCGACCTTGATGGTGACGGAATACAAAATTGGGAAGAAAATGCGACGTGTACTCAATGGAATAATTCCGATACAGATGGGGGAGGTGTCGATGACGGCATCGAATTGACTCCAGCCCACGGAACTGACCCATGTAAATCGACTTACGAATTGTATCTAGACATCGTCGTCTGGGATCCCTCCGATAACTCTCTGACAGTGAATAATACTACGAAATTGGACCCCACACCAATCGACTGGAGGCAGAATGGAGAACCGATGGCTTGGTTCGAGTCACCTAATGGTAGCAGAATGCCGTTTTCCTATTCGTCAATCCTTGGTGATACGCTCAAAGGTGTGGATAATGACATGCCGACTGGTGCGATATTCATCGTTGTCTTGAATGGCTCATGGTGCTGGGACCCGGCTCTTGGAACTGCCAATGAAGCCCATTGCGATGACGATTACAAGGATAGCGACGGAGATGGCTTGGCTGATTGGGAAGAAGCCCTAGGATCTTGGGGTTTCATCTCCTTCCCTAACATGACTGACTCTGATGGAGATAGTGTCAGCGACCTCGACGAAGTAATCAACGGAACTGACCCGATGGAACCATGCAACAATCTCGCTGATTTCGATGGCGATGGTCTGAACAATTGGTTCGAGAATAATACCGGCTGTCCATTGATGTTCGGCATTGGTGGAGGCAATATGACACAAGATAACTACACTACTCTGTGGAATAATACTGACACTGATAATGGTGGAGTAACCGACTTTCAGGAGTATTTCGATGGTACGAATCCACAGAACAATCCAGATGACGACATGAATCCGTTGGATACTGATGGAGACGGAATCCCAGACACCATTGAGCAGGAGATCGGAACAGATTGGCGTGATCCCGACACCGATGGTGGTGGAATTCCGGATGGAGACGAATGTCCTCCTGCATTCTGGGATAATGACTGTGCGGATGCACAAATGAACCCCTGGGATCCGTCAGATGATATTCAGACGAATATGTTGTACTTCTTCGCTGAGAACACATCTGCTGGCATTGATTACAACATCACACATTACTGGCGATGGCATACCTATGATGCGTATACGGGGGTTTCTTGGGGTGTCAATACTAGCTTAGTCGGTTACACACCTATGTACCCTAGCTGGTCAACAACGCAGGGGATCCCCGACCAAGACTTCTGGGATAACTCGGCCCTCTATGGTTGGCAGTTAGAATACCGAAATAACGGGATTCTCTACCCTGGTGATGAACTCATCGCGCCTTACAATGCGGTCAATTACACAGATTGGATCGATGTTGATGCGGGAATGAATTTCTCTAATTACACGCGTGATGTCCTCATCGATTCTTCGACTGTCACCAATCTCTATGTTACTGCGACTCAGGTTACGATGACCGATGTCATTAGAGACAACACTACCGCATTCCAGAATAGTTCCTATGCGAAGGATCTCGGAAAGATTGAGTCGTCTGAGAATATCTCACGTATCGCCTGGGATGTGGTAAATGAGACTGGATGGACTTCAGCTTGGGATCAAGTGGTGGCGATTCAGCAATTCCTCATCAATGGGAATAACACTACGACGTTCTTACGGAATCACGCCGGTTCGAATAGAAGTGACTCCGCTTCTACACAATTACTGACAGACACATCCTTGTGGATTCTAGAGGAGGTTCGTGAGGGTGATTGTGACGAGTACGCAACCGTATTCGCTGCTTTGCTCAGGGCACTTGATTTGCCGACTAGAAAGGTCACGGGATTCTCGGGAGGAACTTGGGTAGACAATGGGTTCCAAGTCTATGGCCATGACTTCTCATGGTGGGTTGAAGTCCATCTCCAAACCAATGCCAATCAAGGTGAACTAGATCTCGGATGGGTTCCATTCGAAGCTTGCCCTGAGATGTCTGTTGTCGAGGTCGTCAATGAGACGTGGTCACCAGACTCCTATGAGAGAGATTACTCCTCTGGAAACATAACTCTGAATGGTACTCTTCAATTCTCAAGCAATGCTAGCGTTATCGAAGGAATAACACTCGATCTCTATCTGGTTCCTTCAAATGACACGGCGAATGTTCCTGGAGGTGCTGCGACTCCAAATCACCTAATTGGCACCGTGACAACGAATGCAAGTGGCTTCTTCTCATTCGATGGAGCCCCATCGGAGATGATTAAACCCGGATATGGGTCTCTAGTTGTTCTAACCCACACACAGGGTTACGTAGGCATACAGGGTATCTCATTCCCGTGGTTGATCAACATCACTGATGATGTCAATCTCTCGATTACTAGTCCTCAACCAGCAACTGAACCTATGCTGGGCGCTGGGGTGAATACCACCGTTACTGGTTTGCTTGAATGGTTCAATGCACCACAGACTGATCCTGCTCTCCTCGATACCCTCCAAGTTCTTCTCAACTATACAACAGTCGAGGATGGACCTGTGAATCTTATCGCTGATGTCGGTTCAGGTGGCTATTACGAATTCAATGTTCCAATTTCTGAGAGTGAACCTCTCGGATTAATCAATGCGAGTCTCGCATTCCTTGGATGGCATCAAGAAGACAATAACAATCTCACGATCCCAGAGTATCATCTACGTCCAACAACAACGTCCTTCAATTTCAACATCACACCATCTCCGAACCTCACCGTTACCCTAGAGGGAATTGATTCCAACATCAGCATCCTTGACATCAACGAACTCGTCTTCATCAATGGGACGGCAGTAAGTAGGGGACCAGCACCTGAGTCACTTAATGGCACACTGACCTTCCAAGTTCGCAGATCAGGAACCAACGGGCCCTACACTACTCTAACGACTTGGTCTCTAAATGAGAGTAATTGGACTTCGACGCCCGGCCAATTCGCGTTATCGTGGGAATTCAACGAATCTTCAGTTACGGTACCATCCGGCGAAATTGAAGTAAAATTCACTTATGCCGCAGACGGTCTTTTCGCCGCCGATGAGGAGAATTTCCCTGCGACTTATGGAATCCGATCTTACGTCCAATTCGATTACATCCTGAATCCAACCACTCGTGGAAATCAAGCCGTAATCGATGTTCAATTATACGATCACACTGGCTCTTCTGTAGCTGATTTCCCTGGTTCGTATACGGTTGATTTCAATGGCACGCAGGTGTGGAATGCGACGGATCCTTCCTCGGGTAGGTACACGGTGGTTTGGATGCCACAATGGAATATGTTTGCCGGAGATTACACTTGGGAGATGAATTTCACAGGCTCAACTTGGCTCCGACCAGCAACAGTGCAAGATATGATTCGTATTCAAGGACGGGCAAATGTCACTGTCACCCTCGGCTCCGATTGGACTCCGAGAGGAACTACAAACTGGGTCTCGGGGGTTGCTCAAGATGTTGTTCATCTAACTCCCATAACCGGTAATAACTCATCTATTGTGATTCAACTCGAGCAACCATCAGATTTGCCACCCGGTCCCGATGGGAGCCCTGCTCCTCCAATTATCATCCGATTGGCTGATGGATGGATAAATCAGACTACGGGTGAATACAACTACACATTCACAGTACCCGCAGATCTTCCGTCGTCCGTTTACATGTTGCGATTCGTTCTCAACTTCGCTAACGGAGCAACACCTCCAGGACCATACTTTACTGTGACCGACTCTGTTCGTGTCCCACTTGGAGTACAGAGCGAGTTCGTCGTTGAGGCAGAACCCTCCTCGATTATCGTCGTGGCGGGAACAACATTGATTCTCAACGCCACCGTGACTGACAAGGCGGACGACTCAATAGTTCCGGATGCCAATGTCGACCTTTGGCTCGACTGGGGTGGCGCGAATCAGACAATTATCGATAGCACGGTGACTGATGTCGATGGAGTTGCTAGGTTTAATCCGACCCTGCTCGCCAATACTGCTCCTGGATTCTACGATTTGAGAGTCCATGCCCCTGATGATCTGACCGACAATCTGACTGTCGAAAATGCAGGGCGATGGGTTGGAAATGAGACCTTCGTCAATCTCACAGTTCAGGTCGACAGCTCGATTGCAATCGATTCAATTCCAGCAGAGGTTACTGCAGGACAAGCCTTCACAATCTCTGGTCGCGTTCTTGATGGCTTCGACAATAACAGATCCGTTGAGGGACCGATGGCAATCGAGGTCTTCTTCCTAAACGATACGAGCGAGACGCTGGTTACAAGCCACACTACGTCCAATAACGGTTCATTCACTGTATCCGTACCAACCGATCCACGTGGCGATGGAATTTCTAGCGGCACTAAGACGGTAGTTGTCAGCGTGATTGACGGTACTACTCCGTTCTACCTTACGGGCACTGGTAACGCCTCGATTCTCGTGCGTGGCGTTACGCGATTCATGGATAGAACACCGATTATCCAAACCATTGTGGATAGAGGTTCTTCTGTGAACTTCGGAGCACGCCTCACTGAGTATTCAGATAACGATCAACGATTGGGTGGAATGACAGTTGCGGCTAAATTCCATGACACGTGGATAGGAGAAGTCGTGACCGGTGGAGATGGAATGGCGAATTTCTCATTCGACGTGCCTCATGACCATCCATTGGGTCAAATCGGAATTACCCTGATGTTCAATGGCTCGTCGACATTGCTTTCGACAACCACTGTGATGAATCAGATTATCGTTCGTTCACCAACCGTACTCAATGTATCTCAGGTGACTGATAATCCAGTTGCAGGGGAGTCGTTCAATGTCAGTGGAACTCTCCAGTCGAGCAACGGCACAGGTATCATGGATAGATCTGGTTCCTCGATAGTAGCCTTCTTGACTTTCGAGATAGATGGCTCCGACTCTGGCTTCCAAGTAGGTGGAGGGGCCGTAAATCCAAATGGAACTTGGGACGCAATTGTGACTCTTGGTCTCTCATTCCCACGAGGAACCCACAACCTAACTGCGAGTTATACTCCAACGGTGAACTACTACGGTTCCAGTAGTGGAACTGGCTTGTTTGACAGTCGTGGTTATTCGCTGATTACAATTGTTGATCCAGCCGATCTAGACCCTGACCGTCGAGTTATTCGCGGCGACGATGTTAGCGTCAACATCTCGCTAATCGATAACGCTGGGCAGCTTGTCAGTAACGCGAATGTCGATATTCTCGTAGATGGCATCTACCTGCAGACGATACCGACTGATGTTGATGGCCGCGCGTCACTAACGATACCTGTCGATTCACTCAGAATTCAAGGTCCGATGCTGATTACGGCAGAATTCGCTGGTATCAATGGCACAACAGGACTTGAAGGAGATTTGACCTGGACTCGCGTAATAGTTCTGGCACCAACCGTGCTGGAGATAACAGAGATGTCCGGTTCGATGATTGCTGGAGAGAGTATCACATTCACCGGAACTCTGCTCGATGAGCACGGTCAAACTCTTACTGACAGCGGCTTAGTTGCTGGAGGCATCATACACATCTGGATAGACGGTGTCGATGTTGGATCTACATACACAACACGTTCGAACGCTTCCGATGGGATTTGGTCAGTCACCTACAATCTCCCACTGGATTCTGATTACGGCGCTCACACCGTGACCGCGAAATTCCTTGGAGGCTTCACTTGGGTCGACCCGATGGGTCAAGGCGATTCGCTAAATCCTGAGTATTACCTACCGTCAAGCACAACTCAAGTATTCAACGTCACTCAGACTTCACAGGTAGTACTGACTACCCCACCAGGGGAAGTGGATCGGAATGAACTTCTCTTGATAGAGGGAATGCTTACCGATGGAGCAGGACGAACTTTGGGTGATAGGTATCTTGAGGTTACGATGAACAACCAATTCCTCACAGGATTACAGGTTACTGCGAATGGCACTTTCAGCATCTATGTGCCGATACCTCCTGATATGGAACTCGGTCCTCGTCTGGTCAAAATCACATTCGCTGGAGAAGAGTTCATCCTCCCATCGAATTCGACGACTGTGTTCACCGTATTCGGTCCGGCAATCGTCTCCTTGGAGCCTCCTGCAGCCCATGCAGTCGGCGATGAAATGAGGCTACGAGGAACCGTTCGAGACAACTTGCCTCAAGGTTGGCTCGCGAACCATTCAATCGAGATATTCATCGATGGAACTTTGATTGGAATAACAACCACCGATGAGAATGGTGATTGGGCTTACAATTGGGTAATCTCTGACTTCCTAGATGTTGGATTCCACACAATCACCGTCTCGGCACCTGCACAGGGTTACCACCGCCCAGGAAGCGTTGACGGGAATCTCACCATTGCTTACCATACAGGGATGAATCTTCAGGTTGACGATGTCTCTGTAACGCGCGGTGAGAAATGGAATTTCAGCGGGCGACTATTCGATTCTGACACACCCGGAGCTCCTGGTTTGGTAGGACGAGAGATTGTTGTCACACTCGATGGCGAAGAGATTCACAGGATGACTACTGGTAATGATGGTAATTTCATGTTCGACCACTCGATTGGATATCTAATTGCTCGTGGTGGTCACGACATTCGATTCACCTTCGAAGGACAGACGTTCTATCTTCCTGTAGAGTACAACATGACTGTATTTGCGCGAGCGGATGTGATCATTGAGGTGCTTTGGCAAACCGACATCATCATCCGCTCGAATGATGCTTACAATATCGAAGTTGTCGGACGAATTGTCGAGGTCGGAGGTGAAGGCAATGTCATCGAAGAGATGGATGTTGTTCTAGTCTGGAATGGTGCGGCTGAGAGTTCGACAGTGATGTGGGATGATTCGACTGGGCATTTCGACCTACGCTCACCTGCTCGATCAACAATGCCACCAGGTGAGCTATCGCTATCTCTTGCTGCGCTCGCCGATGCCGATCGATATCTTAACGCCGCTGAAATTGAACACATCGTGAATATCCGAGTTCCGGTTACATTCACCTTTAGTCCAGATAGTCAACACATCAAGGAAGAGCAGCGCAGAATCAACGGAACCGTTACCGTAACAGCGACTGACACAGGTCTTCCTGTGGAGGGAATCTCAATCGTGGCCCGACTGGTCAACAGCTCTATGATCCACTTCCAGAATGTGAAGCTTACAGATGCTAATGGAATCATGGATTACGAATTCGTAATTAGTGATCAACCATCATTCTACAAGACCTCTCGATGGGGTGAACTGTCGCTCATTTTCCAGACGGATTCTCAATTGATCAGTCCGGCTGACCGATTCTGGTTAGCCAATGAACATGGAGGAATCCAGATGACTTACGAAGACCCGGCTCCATTGTTAACATTCTGGCAAATCATCGCCTTGATCGGTGCTGCAATCATACTCGGCACCGTAGCTGGACTGGCTCTCTCATTGAGGAAGCGCCGGCAAGTTGCAATGGATGAGTTGGCAGGAATCTTCAGTTATACTGCGGAACTCCTTGCTGCCGGTGATGAAATCCGTGAAGCCATCTTCAATTGCTATGAGAGCCTCTGCAACATTCTGATGCGACACGGATTCCTGCGAAGGGACTTCGAGACCGTCAGGGAGTTCGAGATGGCTATTCGTAAGGCCCTACCGATTAGTGAGCAGGCTCTTGTTGCTCTCGATAGAATTTTCGAGGAAGCAAGATACTCTTCTCACCGGCTGGGTGATGGTCACCGACAAAATGCACAGCATGCTCTCTCCATGGTTCTTCAAGAGATTGATGATTTGCAGGAAGTTCCAGAGAGAGATTCCTACGATTTGGCTGAAGCAGCGGCGTGAAGTTACTCGATTGGCCAAGCCCAGAATGGGTTCAATCGAATTTTAACCGAAGGATTTCTCCATCTAGCACTGCCGTATCGATGGCCAATGCAGGTGGCATTGAGAGGGTGTGAACCAAGCCACCAAATCGCTCTGGAGCGATAACGCGAACCAATCTTCGTCCATCGTTGATGCTCGTACTGACCATCAAATCTGTGAGAGCGTCGGTCTCTAGAGTGATGTCGAACCCGGCTCGGGCAGATTTCTCATCGAGTTCATCGAACGAAATATTCGGAGTCTCAAACGAACGAGCCGCCGTCATCGAACTCTCGACGCTCCCAGATACCATTTCCACGACATTTCCGTGATTGCGTCTTACCGAATCAAGGTGTGGTAAGTCGGCTAGGAAGAGTTGGTGCATCGATTCAGCACTCACATCTAATCCATGTTCAGTACCCTCTGATGATGGCACTCTCAAGTTCTCGATGCCCTCGATATCGACTCTTTCCCACATTGCTCTCGTTCCCTCCAACAAACCGTCTCGGATGAATCCATTGACTACTAATCACTCAATCGCAGGTTCTGGGAACCGTTCGAAGAAGCGTTTGGTCACCCGAGCGGTTCGGTCTGAATCTTGTGATTTCATTATCTGTAGGCTTGATGGGAGGCAGAAGCGATACGGCCTCTCTCTCATCCTCTTCTCGAGGATTACTACTAGGGCTCTATCCTCGGCCTTTCGGATTGGCCTACCAATCGCTTGCAGAACGCTGTTCACCGCTGGTTGATGGCTTGAATAGCGACGAGCAGCATGAGACCCGAATCTATCCTCACAATAATCGGTCAAGGCCTTCTGACGTGCGCTAGGCGGCGGAACTGGTAGACCGATGCAGATTACGGCGTCGAGGATATTTTCGGGATAATCGACACCTTCTGCAAGTTTTCCGGAGAGAACTCCACAAAGTAGAACCCGATCATTTGTACGTCGCTTCCGATACAGATTTTCAACGAAATTTCCAACCTGACGCTTTGACATTCGAGCCGTCTCCTTCTCTACACGTACACCCCAAGGGACCCATCGATAATCGTCAAGAACGGTATCGAGCATAGCATAACTCTGCGCGAAGAGAGCGACGTGTCCTGGTGTGTTTCGAATCACTTCGATGATATGATCGCGAATATTGTTCGTATTCCCCTCACCACGTTCGGTATAGCGCGAGGTTGTATTCTGGGCGATGAGTACTGGTCGCCGCTCAGAAAGGAATGGTGAATCGTATTCCTTGGCTAATACCCCCCGTTCCTCAGGAAGTCTCAGAAGGTCTCGATACATCTCTGGAGGAGAGAGAGTTCCTGACATCAAAATAGCACCACGAGATGCTTTGAACAGAGCTTCTGCGACCACTCCTGGGTCGAGTAGAAAAGATCGCACTCGAGGCTCGTCGAGCAATTTATCGAAGACGAGAACAAGAGCCGGCGATTCCTCATACTGCCCGCAGGTCGAGATGAAAGAGCCGAGTCGCTCGCAACTTGTCTCCTTCTCATCATCATCATCCTCATCGAGATCGACACGAACTACATACAGTTGAGTGACTAATCGTTTGAGAGTGGTATGTCTTGCACTGGGAGTTTCATCAAGAGATTCGTTGAGTATTTCTTCCATTTCCTGCAAGACTTCCTTTGTCTCGATTCTCATGTCATCATCCTTGGAGCGGGCTAATTGCTTCTCACGAGCAGAGAACCAGCGAGGCATCTCAGATTGTAGACGCTTGAGAGACCTCTCAGCCCATTCCATCTCATCCAAATCGATTTCTTCATTCTTAGCAGCAGCTCTCTCTATCTCTTTCTCAAGATGCTCCTGAACTTCGAATCGAGCATCGCGAAATGTCTTCGAGATGATGCGACGCTCCATCCCATTACGTATTCTATCTGGGAGGTTGTGGGCCTCATCGACTATTAGGATAACATTCTCTAATTCGATTCCCATAGTGGGTAGGGATGCTTCTCTGACACTGTCGATGAAGACGTGATTGTAATCACAGACTAGAATGTCGCAATTCTTGGCTGCCTCGCGCGCCGTTGCCCATGGACAGAGCTGAATTTTTCGACTGGCGCGAATCATGTCGTCAACATGCATCGGTGCGCGCCACATCTGTGATCGGATATTGCCGCGTAATTCCTCTCTCATTGAGGAGTCGATTTCTTCTTCACAATCACACCGACCGCTGATTCTGTCGACATTTTCACACATCCCCTCTCGACCAATCAAATCGACAACTCGCAATAGGGGCTCGTTCTGCTCCATACGCTGATTGATCTGTTTCGCCGTTTCGACAACGATGCGATGCTGAGATTGCCTCCCGGTAAGGAATAGGATTCGGATGTTGTCGGCAGAGGAACGCTGAACAGAGATTGCACTGGCTAGAGCCGCAGCCGTCTTTCCAATACCGGTTGGTGCTGAGGCCATCAGAAACCCTTCGGATAGAAGCGCCTCAAAGCCATCTTCGACCATCTCAGCTTGAGAGTCTCGCACCTCGCCATGGGCGAAGTATCTCAGCGATGAATCGGCTGCCTCGGCGGTCATGGAATCTGTCCTGCGGATAGACCGCCCAAGAAGATTGGCTCAGTCAAAGCCCTGAAGTCGATGTTACTCTCAGAGATTAATCGCGAGCGCGCATCATCTGAGGATGATTGCTTCTGAATCTCTGCTGTCGAGTACAACTTTCAGCGGAGACTTGAGTCCAATGTGACGCAGTGGACCGATCTCTTCCTCGCTATCGACTTTGTCCAACCAATCGAAATCCAGCATATCATCGGCTGTAATAGTCAGATATCCAATGTTGAAAGTGACTATGTTTTGGAAGAAGTGAGTACCTTGACTGGGTTCGACGTGGATGTCTGACATTGGCACTTCAATGATGGCTTTCGCACCTCTAATTTGTTCCCACGAAACCGGCACTCCCAAAGATGGGTCAGAAGAACCCCAACGCCCAGGTCCTATCAGCAGATATGGGCGCCCTGCTGCTCGCAGTTTTGCGTCTATAGCCTCGATATGGTCTGTGAGATTACTTGTTCTCATTCGGTCGAGTCGATTGGGATGAATATAGACAACATCTTTGATATCATCGATTACTCCGTTACCAAGCGCTTGGCTTGACATACAGATCGCTCGGTTTCGGTCGACCTCGCTCATGTCGATGTCGATGTTTACGGATTCCTCAAGGATTGGACGAACTTGGAGAAGAGCAAAGATTTGTGTGTCCGTCTTCTCATCAACAATGAATGCGAATTCAATCTCTATCGGTGAATTGAGATATGCTTCGCACCGTGTCAAAACATGGTGTAGAATCCCAGCGAGTGGTACTCGCTTGTGTTTGAGAATTGGTGCGAAGCTTACGATTCGAGGCCCTCCATCTGCCTTCACCGAGTCAACAATCCTGTCATCGGCCACGATATAGGTGGAGCCTACTAATCCGAGTCTACCATCACTCTCAGCATCCTTCAAACTCAGATTGACGAGGTTTGCAGCCTCATCGGGCGATACTGGGTTCTCAGATGCCCCCATTGGTATCGCCCAGAAACTCGTCTGCGAAGTGTCCAGCATCGATTCAGTGCTGTGGAATTGGTGAATCCTTTTCGGTTGTCCGGGACTGAATCTCAGACACTTCTCTCCCGATGCGACTTGGCGCCCGAGGCCGATGCAGACTGCAGCAATTCCATCCTCAGCCTTCAGCGGATCGACCGGGTAATGATTGCGCGAACGGGCAGCTCCGGAAATATGAGGATAGAATCTCCCATTGACTTCACGGCCAACTAATTCTTGAATGACCACCGCCATACGCTCATCCTCGATATTCGATGGGGTGGCGGCAACGTACGCCTTTGCTCCCTTGTGAAATGTTGAGGCATAAACCAATTTGATTGCCTCCTCCAAGCGAGCTAATCTGACATCGAGGTCATGGTGATCATTCGCCAGCATGTGGGTGGAGTAGACTCCTGCGAATGGCTGGTGGCTCGCATCCTCTAGCAGGCTCGACGAGCGAATCGCCAAAGGTCTCCTTAAGCGCGAAACAATCGAGGTCAAATCATCACGAACTTTCTCGCTCAGCTCTCCAGCGAGGAATGCGGCATCGACCTCAGCATCTTCAAACGCCTCATGTGCGAAGCGTGACAGATTATTCTGTCCAATGAATTCCCCGAAGACATCCGTAGAAAGCACAACCGAATTCGGAATGATGAATTTGACCTCAGGGAATTCACCTTCCAACCCTAGGTCTGGCATCCGCGTGAAGAAGAAGGCGAGACCACGACCTTTGCCGCCAAGACTACCTCTGCCAATTCTTTGAAACCCTGCTTCCAGATTCTCAGTATTGTGGTCTCGAATCGTCCTACTGCGAATCTGTAGAACATGTGATTGAATTGATTCGAGAATAAATTCTCGAATCTCTTCTGTGGTATCGAAGTCGGATAGCGTGAGTGGACGAATTCGAGCAGCGAGAGTAAATTCGGTTCGAGTACGAAGCCAATGTGAGAATTGATTTCGCTGGGCATGGTGAACTACTGATTCAATCGGGGCTTCCTTAAGCATCTTTGTCAGTTCGATCAGTGTAGAAGATCGGCCGATTTCTTCACCGTCTGGTGACTTGAATACGAAATCTCCGAAACTCATCTCTTCAAGCATAAATTCAGCAATCCGAGAGTACAATTGAGAATCCTCTTTGTGAACGAACCTAACACCAAGTGCCTCAGCATCTTCCTTCAACTCAATATTTTTCGATTGAAATAGAATTGGCAGATTAGAATCCACTGCTTGGGCATATTTGACCAATTTCAAGCCAGCATTATCTCTTCCATCGACCGTATCGGGAAACTTTCCATCGGTGAAAATTCCAATGATATTACGATGATATTTGTCGAAGATTTCCTGCGCGGTTTGGTAATCGCTTGCCAAGAGAATTTTTGCACGGGCGCGTAGCCTCAGAACCCTCTCATGCAGATTGCCACCTTCGCCCATTAAGCGCATAGTCTGGTTAACGAGTTGTGTGTAGAGTAAAGGTAGGTAGGCGGAATAGAATCTCCGACTATCCTCGACGAGTAGAATCACCTGCACATCGGCATTTTTGACATCATTAGCAACATTTCTTTCATCTTCGATAAGTTTGCAAATCGAGAGCAGAATACGGCTATCGCCGGTCCAAACAAAAATTCGGTCTATACCGTCACCAGCGTGTAGGGTGGCTAATTCTCGCGTATTGTGGCTCAGCATAACTACCGGCATGTCGGCATGAATGCGTTTTGCCTCGCGGCCAAATGCATATGCATCCATGACACCAACCCTCGCCATGGTAATGACGAGGTCGAAGTTTCTAGTTCGCAGGAGTTCAAGGGCATCGCGGGCTTGAGGGCTGTGAATCATTCGTGGTGCTTGTGAGAGGTTGAGGTCTGAGTACTCCTGCCGCATGATTTCAGCGAGATAGCCTGATTCTTCGAGCAGATAATGATCGAACGGGCTGGCGACAAGAAGCACATCTCGGACTCGAAATGGAGTCAACCTCTCGAATCTCGCGAGGTCCGAGATACCCACGACCATGACTGATGATTCGGCTCTTACCCATCAAGGTTCAGCCTGCTCACTCAGGCGGATATGGCGCATCAGACTGTCCAAGAAGGGTGTCCCGCCCGAAAAGGGCGGGACGGTGTGTGTGTTGATTTTCAGTTATCTCGCTTTTCGAGATCATGGTGGCGGCTGCGAGTTGAGAGGTCGGGGCGTTTAGGGCGTGGAGCCTCTGCTGCGCTATATCCGATCGCGTTCGAAAGGCGCGCACGGCGCTGCAGTCCTCTGAATCCGACAGTCAAGACTGCCTTGGAGTGGTGTGGTGCAGAGGGGCGACTAGGTCGCCCCCCCGCGGAGTTCGAGTGCATCCCATTCTCACCCATGTCTCTCACCTTATTGTCCGGCCGATTCGTCGAAGCGAGCACGAAGCTCGTCTAGCCGCTTGCGCAGCGCCGCATCGACCGTCGCGTCGTCAGCCGATGCGCGCGCGATGTGCTCGCGCGCCGCGTATCTCAGAACGACATCAGGCATCTCGCCGTGGATTCGACAGAAGTCTTCCAGGCGAGCGCTGAGGTCCGGACCGAGGTCGACCTCGACGCGGGTGCCGGAGGGAATGGCTGGTGGGGCAAGGTAACGCCTGATGGCTTCACGGATCATATCGGACCGGTTTCGCATACCATCGAACCCAACCCTGCGCTCGAGTTCGAGCAAGTGGTCTTCTGGAATCCTAAGCGATACCATCGGGCTTTGACCTGTCACTCCGCCTTCCTCCTGAGCCTGCAAGTAGGCTGGGGGGTCTTAAATGTAATGCAATTGAAATACAAATGAAATACACAGGATGAGGAAACTTGCCCAGAATTCATTGATTTCAAGATTTGCCGTTTTCTCGCCGACATAGTTCAGTTGAAGGCGGATGGGCCTCTCGCAGCCGCGCAGGGTTGGGTATGAAGGTCATCAACGACGCGATTCACGGCCAATTCTCGCTCGATGGTGTCCGTGCAGACTTGCTGGCAACACCTGAGATTAACAAATTGAGTCACATCAAGCAATTGGGTTTAGCTCACCTCGTATTCCCTGGAGCCCACCACACTCGATTCGAACACTCGCTTGGAGTTTCCCATGTTGGTGGAATGATGTCAGACTCGATTGGATTGGATGAGTCAGAGAAGAATCTCGTTCAAGTTGCAGGGATGCTCCACGACGTCGGACATGGCCCTTACTCTCACACCCTTGAACACATTCTGCACGAGCGAGGTGGACTCGACCACATGTCAATCACCGAAGGTATCATCCTCGGAGAGTACGATGTATTACGGGAGGGTGAGGAAACGAGTGTCACCGAGCGCCAGCGAATCCCCGACATCCTCGAGCGGCATGGCATCGAACCGGAGGATGTCGCCGCTCTAATCCGCGGTCCTGATGCGCGGGGATCAGAACGAACTCTTCTCTCATGGACTGATGGTAAGGAGGATCTTGTCTCAGAGGATCGGACTCTCGGTAATTTGGTCCATGGCCCGGTCGATTGTGACCAACTCGATTACTTACTCCGCGATTCCCACTTTACTGGCGTGAAGCATGGAATCGTTGATCATCGCCGCCTAATCTCTTGCTTACGTCGTCACGGCGGCGATGTTGCAGTAGAGGAAGGCGGTCTCGCCGCCCTCGAAGGTATGCTGGTGGCGCGTGGTTTGATGTACAGCGCTGTATACTTCCATCGAGTCACGCGCGTCACCGAAGTAATGCTCAGTCGCGCAGTCGAGCGCAGCGCCGACAAATTACCTGATCCGACCGATATGCAGCGTCGAGTCGACGCTGAAATCTGGCAGGCACTTTACGAAGCTGGAGACTACGCTCGAGATATGATGCGCCGACTGAAATATCGTCAGATGCTCAAAGTCGCTGCTAGCCGGCGCCAGGACGAACTTTCCACAACACAAATTCAACAGCTCGTTGAAATCGCCCAAAATTCAGAGAAGCGTCGCGAGGTTGAGGATGACCTTGCTCACCGAGCAGGACTCCCTCCTGGATACGTCGCCGTTGATGTGCCGAGCGTCAAACTCCTCCTCTCGGAACCGAGGATGGCTGCAGTCGACATCCGAATCATAGGTGACGACAGCAGAACCCGTTGGTTCCGCGACCACACACCAATAGCAGAGGCCTTGCGCAAAAGGCAAGTTAGCCAGGCTGCAGTGTACGTCATGACTCTCCCGGGGCATGAGAAGAATGTGGCTCGACTTGCAGAACGTCATCTATTCGAATGATTTCTGTAGTACGACGGCTAAATTTCATCCCCTTTGGGGATGTATCTTCGATGTATGAGAAGGGATATCTTTCAAAAGGGGGTCTCCGGTCGCCAAAGCGCCCGGTGCTCATGCTGAGAATCGGTTCAACACGTCGGTGAACCATATGGACAAGACGATGAAAGAAGTGTACAACAGCGTAATTGCAAGAGATCCAAACCAGCCTGAGTTCCATCAGGCAGTGGAAGAAGTCCTCGACAGCCTCGGCCCAGTTATCGAGGCCCACCCGGAATATCTCCCGGTAGTCCGTTCTATGGTCGAGGCTGAACGTATCATTCAATTCCGTGTTCCATGGTATGATGATGAAGGTGAACTTCACGTAAATCGAGGATTCCGTATTCAAATGAATAGTGCGATTGGCCCGTACAAGGGCGGTCTTCGCTTCCACCCCTCTGTCAACCAGTCAATCCTCAAGTTCCTCGCCTTTGAGCAGGTCTTCAAGAATAGTCTGACGCAATTGCCGATGGGTGGCGGAAAAGGAGGCTCTGACTTCGATCCTAAGGGCAAGTCAGATGGAGAAGTTATGCGCTTCTGCCAGTCATTCATGATGGAACTCTGGCGCCACATTGGTGCGAACTGTGATGTTCCGGCCGGTGACATTGGTGTTGGTGGCCGAGAAATTGGTTACTTGTTCGGTATGTACAAGAAATTGCAGAACGAATTCACTGGTGTCCTTACTGGAAAGGGCCGCTCTTACGGCGGCTCGCTGATTCGCCCAGAAGCAACTGGCTACGGTTTGGTCTACTTCGCTCGAGAGATGCTCGGAGCCAAGGGTAAGTCATTCGAGGGAGCGACAGTCTCCATCAGTGGCAGCGGTAACGTCGCCCAGTTCGCTTGTGAGAAGGTCCTCGACCTGGGTGGTATCCCAGTTACTATGTCTGATTCATCTGGTTGGATCCACGATCCAGCCGGTATCGACCGCGAGAAGCTTGATTGGATTATGGATCTCAAGAACAACCGTCGCGGTCGCATCTCCGAGTTTGCATCCCACTTCGATGGCGTTACCTTCAGCAAATCAGAGCCGGAGCCAGCACTCAATGGACTTTGGAACGTCAATGTCGACGTCGCTCTGCCTTGTGCAACTCAGAATGAGATCAATGGTGAAGAGGCTCAGATGCTCGTAGCCAATGAGGTCATTGCTGTGGCAGAAGGTGCTAACATGCCTTGTACTCCTGAGGCCGTCGAAGTCTTCCAAACCAACGGTGTTCTATTCGCTCCAGGAAAAGCGAGCAATGCCGGTGGCGTTGCGACCTCGGGACTCGAAATGAGTCAGAACTCTCTGCGTCTTTCATGGTCGCGCGAGGAGGTCGATTCACGCCTTGATGCAATCATGGTCAATATCCACAAGGAAGCCTACGAAACTGCTGAGAAGTATGGTATGTCTGGCAATTACGTCGCTGGAGCCAACATCGCAGGATTCCTCAAGATTGCCGAGGCAATGACTGCACAGGGCCTCATCTGAGTGGAAATTTGAGCTGTCTGAATACAGGCGTTGATTTGAATCACAGTGATTTCGAATCAATGCTCTTCGTTAATTGATGAAAGGAATTTCTTCAGTCGATCGGATTTTGGTTCATTGACAATTGACGACGGTCCTTCCTCTGCGACCTGTCCATGATCCATGTAGACGATGCGATCTGCTACATCTCTTGCGAAATTGATTTCATGAGTGACGATAACCATCGTCATTCCTTCATCGGCGAGCCCACGAATGGTTTGCAGCACTGATCCAATGAGTTCGGGGTCGAGCGCGCTAGTAGGCTCATCAAAGAGAATCACCTCAGGCTTCATCGCTAGCGCACGAGCGATAGCGACTCGCTGTTTTTGCCCACCTGAGAGATTACCGGGATAAGCATCGACTCGCTCAAGCATATCGACTCGTCCAAGCACTTCGAGAGCCACCTCATTTGCTTCCTCTTTGCTCATCCCACGAACATGCCTTAGCCCAAGAGTCACATTATCGAGAACCTTCAGATGAGCAAATAACTCAAAGGATTGGAAAACCATGCCGATTCTACTGCGAACCTCGTTAACATCAGCACTGGGTGTGTTAATCTGTTCATCACGAAGTAGAATCGCACCCTCTGTCGGCTCGATCAAGCGATTGATGCAACGTAGTACTGTCGACTTACCCGAGCCGGACGAACCGATGATCGCGACTGACTCACCCTCATGTACATCGAAAGAGACACCACGAACGGCGTGAACTCCACCTGCGTAGATTTTGTGCAGATCGCGAATCGAGAGAACAACTTGTGACATTCACGAACCTCCTGAAATTCCTAAACCTGGTATTCGTGACCAGTCCTCAAGACGCCTCAACAACATCGCTAGAGTCCAAGTCACGACAAAGTAGGATATCATCACCAAACCCCATGCTGAGAAGATCTGGAAGGTGGTCGCTACCATCAGCCTACCTTGTCGGGAGAGTTCAGAATATCCGATGACCATCGCTAGAGACGAATTCAACACTAGATTGACCATTTCATTCCCAATAGGTGGAATACAGATTCGAATTGCCTGTGGCATAATCACCAATTGCATTGTTCCAAGATATGTCAATCCTATACTTCTTCCAGCTTCCATCTGGCCGCTTGGAATGGCTGCAATTGCCCCTCGAATTGTCTCACACTGGTATGCGCCAGAGTTGAGTCCGAGTGTGAAAATAGCACTCAAGAAAGTCCGGTCTCCATAGAAGAAGTAGTCGAGGCCGTCAACACCAGCATCTCCGAATGAGCCCTCGAAGATTTGCTGCAACCTCATCCCCAAACTCAAGCCAAAGTGGATGAAGAAGAATTGGACAATCAAAGGAGTATTCCTGAAGAAATCGGTGTAGATCGTCGCGAGAGTGTTTAGTGGGCGCACCTTGAATAGAGGTCCAGAGAGTTTCAAATCAGCAAGACTGAATTGAATTCCCAAGGCCAACAAACCAATTCCGAGTGCAAACATTGCGAAACCTTCTGGGTCACCGACTGGTGTGAAGATGTACTCCAATCCCTCAAGACCGAGGTCTCCGAATCTACTGCCTCCCGTGTAAATGAGCACCACCGAAGTAACAGAGAGAACTCCTCCTATGCCTTTGACAATGGGTAATTGAACGCCTTCGAAGAGATTCTTGAAAGAGGTTGGAGCGGTCTTCATCATCGCCAGAATAACTCCTATGAAGAAACCGAACAGAATTCCGAAGATGACTACCTTCACAGTGGCGATGAACCCGCCCAGTAGCATATCATCGGCGTATTCAACGAATTCGCCGAAGTCATTGTAATCTGGAATCTCGAATCCCACGTTGTCGTTCTCACCCGCGGATTCAGTGTAGAGAATCACACCCCCATCTCCAACGACGATTCCGACTAGGTAATCGAACATGGCGTGATCATTGAATGAAGTGCTCACGCCTTCCGG
>Ga0114932_10001962_pt1 | contig 22546 bp, 20 predicted proteins | sample 2SBtaG_2_FD_87286 | JGI IMG/M metagenome (GOLD analysis project Ga0114932, IMG submission 87286) | Deep subsurface microbial communities from Kolumbo volcano to uncover new lineages of life (NeLLi) - 2SBTROV12_ACTIVE470 metaG | ecosystem: Environmental > Aquatic > Marine > Volcanic ...
AAGTCAACTGAAAATTCAATTGGGACACCTCCATGTAATCGAACATAAGAAGCATAGGGAGGATAATATGGTCCCGGAAGTAGAACTTCATCGCCTTCTTCAACTATTGAAGAGATAACCATGTCTAGACCTTCAGATACACCATTTGTTACTAGAATATTTTCTGAGGATATGGATAGACCTTTTGCGTTTTCTTTTTTAGCAATTGCATCCGTTAATTCAGTTAAACCTTCAGAACGAGTATAGAAATTATTTCCATCGTTTATTGCATCAATCATAGCTTGTTTGACATTTTGTGGTGGTTGAAATCCAGATTGTACAGGATCACCTATGTTTAGATAATCAACTGTTTTCCCCTGTAACTCTATTTCACGTGCTGCAGAAACAATATCTCTGATTGCATATTCCACACCTGCAACTTTTTTTGATATTTTCATGATTAAAACTATATTTACAGTATTAAATGCTTATTTGTTACTTTTTTTGGGAAGTTTAGTATTGAAAGAAGTTACAATTTCTAATGATGCATCTCACAACATAGTAAATGAAATGATGGAATTAATGCATGAGTTATACCCTATTTGTAGGAGTATAACAGGAAATGGGGTTAGAGAAACACTAAAAATAATCAGAAAACATATTTCAATAGAAAAATTTGAGATAGCATCAGGGAGAAAAGTTTTTGATTGGACTATTCCAGATGAATGGAATATTTTTGATGGATACATAATAAATCCAAATGGGGAGAAAATTATTGATTTTAAAAAATTGAATTTACATGTAGTAAACTATAGTACTCCAATTGATATAACAATAGAATTATCGGAATTAAAAAAGCATATTTTTACAGATCCAGATATGCCAAATGCAGTCCCATATGTTACATCATATTATAAGAGAAATTGGGGTTTTTGTATGACTCACAACCAATTATTAGGATTAGAAGATGGCAATTACAAAGTGAAGATTGATTCTGTATTAAAACCAGGATATTTGACCTATGGTGAATTTTTTAAAAAGGGACGAGAGAAAAATGAAATATTAATTTCAACATATATTTGTCATCCATCTTTATGCAATGACAATTTATCAGGAATTGTGTTTTGTACTATGTTAGGAAAATTTTTAGAAAATTTTTCTTTTAATCATTCTATTAGATTTTTATTCATTCCAGAAACAATTGGAGCGATTACATGGTTATCATTAAATGAAAAAAATATTCATAGAATTAAACATGGATTAAATATTTCAGATATAGGAAATAAAGGAAACTTGATTTATAAAAAATCACGTAGAGGAAACACAGAAACAGATAAAACAATTACCAGAGTTTTGAATAAAATTGATAATAATTCAAAGATAATAGAATTTTTTCCCTATGGAAGTGATGAACGACAGTATTGTTCACCAGGATTAAATTTACCAATAGGACATTTCATGAGAGAATTCTATGATATTTCAGCAAACGGAGTACAAAAAAGCGGATACCATACATCTGCAGATGATTTTTCTGTAATTTCTCAGGATTCATTGGAAGAAGCATTAAAAATTTGTGTCAAAATTATTTCAGAAATAGATAATTCAGAAATGAACAATATGAAAGATGTTAAAACTAATAATACTTCCAAGAAAAAGATAGATTTTAGAAATGAACAATATTATTATAATTTAAAACCAAAATGTGAACCACAATTAGGTAAATACAATATTTATGAAGAAATTGGCGGGACATATAATTTAGAGAAGAAGGAAATGAAATTTGCGATTTTATGGGTACTAAATTTTTCAGATGGAGAAAATTCATTACAAAATATTGCACAGAAATCAAAAATTGATTTAGAAATTATTCAGAATGCGGCTAGTATTTTAAAAGAAAAAGGACTAATTTCAGAATTTAACAATAATTCAGAAAATTAATTATTCTGATTTTCTTTTGAGATAAAGTATCGTCCAATTGCCAAGATATCAATATTTGTGGATAAGAAACAATCAAGTGCATCTTCAGGAGAATTAACTATTGGTTGACCTTTTACATTGAAAGATGTATTAAGCAATACAGGAATTTGAGAAATTTTAAAAAATTGCTCTAGAAGTTTTCTGAATTCAGGATTATTTTGTTCTGTCACAGTTTGAACTCTTGCAGTATTGTCTACATGAACAACTGCAGGGATTTCATTTATTTTTTCTTTTTTTACATCTACAGCAATTAGCATATGAGGACTCTCTTGTTTTATCTCAAAATATTCCTCTGTAAATTCAGCTAAAATAGATGGCGCAAATGGTCTGAATTCTTCTCTAAATTTTACTCTTTTATTTAGAATGTCCTTCATTTCTTTTGGAAAAGGAGATGTAAGTATACTTCTATTACCTAAAGCTCTAGGCCCAAATTCTGCAGATTTTTGGAACCATCCAATTATTTTTTTATTAAATAATTCAGATGCAACTTTTGAAAATATATCTTCAGATTTCTCAAAAATAATATTTCTAGATTTTAAAACTAGTTCTATATCATTATCAGAAAAAGATGATCCGAGATAAAAATCATGATATTTCTTTGGTTTTAGAGTTCCAGTTAATTTTTGATGTGCCAGAAAACATGCACCGATAGCTGCACCGCTATCACCACTTGCAGGCTGTACAAATATTTCATCAAATATTTTTTCTTTTATTATTTTTCCATTCAAAGAACAATTTAGACCAACACCCCCTGCAAGACATAATTTTTTAAGACCAAATTGTTTTTTAGCGTTTTTTAATTGATGAATTATTATTTCTTCAATTCTGTCTTGTAATGCCGCTGCAATATCCTTATGGTGTTGTTCCAGAGTATCATCAAAATTTCTTTTAGGTCCAAATGTTTCAATAAATTTTGGACTAATCCATGTATCTCTAACATAATGATATGCAATCCATGATTTATCAATTTCAAAATTGTAATCTCCAGTTTCAATAATTATTTCTTCAAAGATCTCTTTGTATGTTTTTGATGAATTTGGTACAATATTTTTTGAATTTCCAAATGGAGCCAAACCCATTATAATTCCTTCATCACTATGATGTTTCCATCCAAGATAATGAGTAATAGCAGAATAAAAGAGACCTAATGAATGTGGATATCTATTTCCTTCATGCACTACAGAAATTTCACCTTTTTTGCCAATACCGAGTAATGTGCATTCTATTTCACCCATACCATCATAACTAGCTAATAATGCATCCTCAAAACCACTAACAAAATAACTACTTGCAAAATGGCATAAATGATGTAAATGATAACTAATTTTCCCGGTAAATCCAGTATTATCTTTAATTATTTCTTTGATATTATTTAGTAGTTTAATTTTTTCTATATCATTAATAAGAAAATTTATTCGTTTTTCGTCTTCTAATGCTGTTTTGAGATATGTTTCTCTAATTCCATATATTGGATCATAAATTACTGCAATTTCATCAATTTCATTAATTTTTAAATTAAATTTTTGTAGACAATCATTAATTGCTGAAGAAGGAAAACTTCTTGTATGTTTTTCTTTATTGTAACGTTCTTCTTCACAAGCAGCTACTAATTTTCCATCAATCATTAATGTAGCAGAAGTATCATGTCCACCATAGCAGATACCTAGGATTTTTAATTCATTACTCATAAACTAACTATTTTAGATTGAGTTCGATATTTAATAGATTACTTTGCATATTTTGAAATTCGACAAACTTTTAGACATGAAGAATCTTTGTGAGTTTGGACCCGTAGCTCAGCCTGGATAGAGCGGGTGGCTTCGGACCACCAGGCCGTGGGTTCGAATCCCATCGGGCCCTTTTTTAAATAATCAAGTATATTAGACATAATTTCTAGATCATCATATGAGTCCAGGTATTGGTTTAATGGATAGAAGATTAAAGACGGAGAAAGATGCGATATCACTTGCAATGTCTGGGATTTTAAAAAACTACAAAACAAAATCTGCAGAGATTAAGACATTAGAGACAAAGTATGATGATGATGCAGGAGATTGGTATGTTGCTTTAGGTTGGGAAAATAAACGTGCAGTTATAAAAATGGATTCAGTGTTAGCAACAATTACAGAAATTCAAGAAATTTAGATTTTAGCATATGTAATTTAGAAAAAATGATCACCTGAAACAGAACCAGAAGAGTTCATAGTAAAATAAAAACCCTGTACGTATGGATTATCAGCTTTTACTGTAATCCATCCTTCAGTTTTAATAAATTCATTTAATTTAAAGTCTTGAAAAGATATTCTTTGTTCAGAGTTAGGTTGTAAATGTATTTTTTCTGTGAATGACGACGAGTCCTCAATTCTATAGAAATTAAGTTCTAGATTAGCATCTCTTCCATAGTTTTTCTGAGTAGAAAAATTTCCTAATGTTAAGATCATATTACGATCATTGAAGAGAGGTGCCCAATGAAATGAACCAGGTTTATTTTCAATTAATGGATTTCCCATGCGTGTATTAAAACAAATATTACATGGAAGTTTAGAATTTAGACCTTTAATTCCAACATCTAATCCAAATTTGATTCTAGATGGAATTTTATTATTTTTAAATTTTGTAATTATATGTGCAGTAAAAGTATCAGATTCAGGGAGATTTAGATCAGATACTATATCATTAAGATTGATTTTCAGCAATCTGTTATCATCCGTTTTAATTTCAAATGAAGTAGGATTTTCTGTAAATTTTTTTCCATTTTTATCATAAATGTTGATATCTAAAGTAAAATCAGAGGGTGATAAATTTGGATATATTATGAGATTTGTAAATTTATTATTATTTTGGAAGATTGGAACATACACTGCAGAGTCAAAATGATCATCATTAATTCGGTTCCAATAATCAGAGTCGCTTGTGCATGATGTGCAATCATAATATGAATGAGTGAAACTTACCGAAGGAAATGAGTTTTGGATATTACCTACCAAGAATCTTGGATAAAATCCTTCAAAATTATGTTTTAGCGATATCGAACCAGACTCGTCATCCAAAAAGTTAGATAAATCCAAAATATGCTCGTTAAGATGAAAGAATTTGGTTTCAAAAGGATTGATTTTTCCTAAATGAAAATTTCCAGTGAGTTTTTTAGATTTGGAATTTGTAATTGTATATTCAATATACCCATCTTCATTTTTTAAAGGACCATTAACAAATGATATGAAAGAGTTAAGATCATCTGTTTCATATATATCAAATCCAGTTTCAGGTACTGAAAATTCACTATTTTCATTTAAATCTTCAAAGTCATTGTAAATTCTACCTAGAGTATGAACACATGTGTTGAATTTTTCATTATGATATTCTAGAACCAATGCGGGATAAGGAAATACCATGTCTCGAGTTGTATTGAACTCAGTTTCAATTGAACCAATGAAAGTTTTATTTTTGTCAAAATTAATTTCTAGTAGAAGATTACGAAGAATTATTGTAAATGCCTTAGTTGTATTAATAATTTCAATTTTTCGAAGTAAAATTTTTCCATCCATACTACGCAAAGTAATAGTAAGCGTTACTTCAGGAATATTTCTTTTTAATAACCAATATCCTAAAAAATGAAGCGAACTAGAATAGAATTCATTTTGAACAACAGGGAATATTGCTGAACTTCTAAGAATAGGTTTTTTTGTGAGATTTGGTTTTTCTCCAAATTCTTGCGTAGATTTGAGATGTTGGTAATAGCTCTTCATATTTTTATAGAATAATTACAGTATAAAATTAGTTTCTACCTTTGAATTCTACATTAGGTACATCATTGTCATGTGGTATTACCAATAATCCACCTTCATGGAGTTGTTTCAATAATTGCATTACTTCTTTTTCAACTTGAGTTCGTTGAAGTCCGGTTTGTTGTGCAAAAAGATCTACCAATTCAGTTACTTTTCTTTTTCCATTACATGACTTCCAAAAGTCAATTATCGCTTGATTTACCATAAAACCTTGTTCGTGCTCATTTGCAAGAACTAAAGAACCATCTTCCTGTTTAACCAGTTTGCCTACTCCTTGTGGAACTGCAGTTTCATAATTAATTGGTGCAGGTGTATTTTGTGAACCCATAGTTTTCATCATATCTTTTGCAGTATCAGACATTTTATCCATAGTCCATGGTGGATCCCACACGATCTCAACATCAACATTATTTACTCCTGAAACCTTTTTTGTGTACCTTTTAACATCGTCAACCATTGTTTCATGTAAAGGACAACCTTTAGTTGTCATTGTCATTTTAATATTTACATCATTATTTTCAGAAACATCAATGCCATAAATTAGACCCATATCAACAATACTTAATGGAACTTCAGGATCCATACAATTTTTCAGTGAATCACGTACTTGTTCAATATTTACAGTACTCATGAAATATGACGAATTGGAATGAATAAAAACTTTCTATTAATTAGCTTGAAATAATTTTTTAATGGATTCTTCAAAGGGATGTTTTGCAATTCCTTTCTCAGTAATAATACCAGAAATCAATTCAGGAGGAGTCATATCAAATGCAGGATTAATTACATTAATGTTATCAGGTGCAGTTTTTTTATCACCGATTCCAGTTACTTCAGATGCTTTTCTTTGTTCAATTATTACATCTTCAGGATTACTTTTCATATCAAATGTAGAAAGAGGGGCTGCAACATAGAAAGGAATGTTATGTTGTTTTGCCATAGTTGCCACCTGATACGTTCCAATTTTATTATAAACATGACCTGCTCGTAAAATTCGATCTGCACCTACAATAATTTTGTCAACCAACCCATTTGCCATACTATATCCAACCGCAGTATCAGGAATTAGACTAACATCAAACCCATCATATTTTAGCTCAAAAGCAGTTAAACGTGAACCTTGTTGAATTGGTCGAGTTTCAGTAGCTATTACCTTAACATTTTTGCCACTATCTCTTGTGGCACGTATAACACCCAATGCTGTACCATAACCAACGGTTGCCAATGCACCAGCATTACAATGTGTCATTATTGTATCATTATCATCAAATAGAGAAGAGCCATTTTTTCCCATAGCCATATTAATTTCAATATCTTCTTCAGCCATTTTTATTGCAGTTGCAATAATTTTTTCTCTTATTTCTTCAACAGTATCATATTGAGTTGCAACTTGCATGATTTTATCTAAACCCCATCCAAGATTTATTGCCGTAGGTCTAGTCTGAAAAAGAATTTTTTTTGCATTTTCAAGATAACTGAGTAATTCATTTTTCTCCGTTGCCTTGCTTTGTAAAGCTGCTAATGCAAGACCAAATGCACCAGATACACCAATTGCAGGTGCACCTCTAACAACTAGTGTTCGTATTGCATCTGCAATCTGATTGAAATCAGTAAAAGTAACAAATTCAAGTGAGCTAGGTAATTTTGTCTGATCAATCATAATAACAGCATTATCTTTCCATTCTACGGTTTTTAGACTCATATGAAAAAATCATAACAGGCGTATATTATTTCTTTTACTGGATAGATTTTGTAGTTAAGTATTTTACAATAATAAATTCAGATGTTTTAGTAATGGAATTAAAAGATTTAGAGAAAGTTGACACAAAATGCATGTATAAAGTATATGATAATTGGCCAGACATTGCAAATGAATCATATAATAAAACATATGAAAAAATGGACGTAAAGGACATTGATCACATAGTTTTTGCAGGAATGGGAGGTTCTGGTTCTATAGGAGATACAATCAGTGCAATATTATCAAAAAAAAATATTCATGTAACTATTGTTAAAGGATATCTATTACCAAAAACAGTTGATTCGAAAACACTAGTGATTATAACAAGCGTATCAGGCAATACCTCAGAGGTACTAACCATTCTCAGAGATGTGAAAAAAACAAATGCAAAAGTGGCAGGTTTTTCATCTGGTGGATTATTTGAGAAATATTGCAGGAATAATGAAATATTTTTTCAGAAAATTCCTATGATTCATTCTCCAAGAGCATCATATACTAGTTTCTTGTATACAATTTTAAATATTTTAGAACCAGTACTTCCAATACAAAAAACAGATATACAAAATTCAATAGTTGCACTTAATAAAACAAAAAAGAATGTTTTTTCAGAAAATTTAACAGGTGAAAATAAATCACTACAATTAGCAGAATTTGTTAAAGATGTAATTTGTATATATTCTCCAGGTGGATTAAAAGCAGCTGCAATTCGTTATAAAAATTGTTTACAAGAAAATGCAAAAACACATGCAATAGTAGAAGACATAATTGAATCATCCCATAACGGGATTGTGGCCTGGGAAAGAAATTCAGTAGTAAAACCAGTTTTAATTCAGGGAAAAGATGATCATGTAAAGACAACTGAGAGAGTAAAAATATTGCAGGAATTTTTTGAAAAGGAAAATATTGATTATAAAATAGTTAATTCCATAGAAGGAAATATTTTATCAAAAATAACTAGTTTAACTTACTTGCTTGATTATTCAACAATATACACATCTGTTTTGAATAAAATAGATCCTACGCCTGTAAATTCTATAGATTTTATTAAGAATAGATTAGAAAGAATAGAACAATTCATCAGTTAAATTTTATATCTAGATCTAGGAATAATATTAAATGAAAATAACAATAGGAATACCAGCATACAATGAAGAAAAGAATATTGCAGGAATAATTGCCAAAGTAGGGAAGTATACAGATTCAATCATTGTATGCGATGATGGATCAAGTGATATGACAAGAGAAATTTCAGAGAAATTAGGTGCAGTTGTAGTCACACACTCAAAAAATAAAGGGTATGGTGCGGCCATTAATTCATTATTTCTAAAAGCAAAAGAGTTAGAATCAGATATTTTTGTTACTTTTGATGCAGATGGTCAACATAGAATTCAAGATATTCCAATTGTAACAGATGCCATAATTAATGATAAAGCAGATGTAGTAATTGGTTCAAGATTTCTTGATACAAAATCAGAAGATATGCCAAATTATAGAAAAGTTGGAATAAAAATTATTACAAAAGTTACAAATCTGTCAATCAAAGAAAAGTTAACTGATTCACAGAGTGGATTTAGAGCATATAGTAAAAATGCATTAGAAAAAATTACACCAACAGATGAAGGAATGGGCGTTTCTACTGAAATTCTAATAAAGGCAAGTAATTTAGAACTCAAAATTGCAGAGGTCCCTATAAAAGTAAATTATGACGGAAATACATCGACTCATGATCCAGTATCACATGGCACATCAGTAATACTAAGTACAATCAAATTTACATCAATACATAATCCTCTGAAATTTTATGGGATTCCAGGAATTGCTTTCTTAATTATTGGTTTGGGTTTTGTGGCATGGACAGTTCAGATATATACCCAAAGTCAAGAGATTATTACAAATGTTTCATTAATTGGAATTGGAAGTATTGTGCTAGGAGCAGTTCTTTTAATGACTGCAGTTATTTTATTTTCAATTGTTACAGTTATCAGTGATAAAAAATAAATTATTTTTTAACTAGAATATTCCACCAAACACTAACTGTATTATCAGCATTTACATGCTTAGAATCTTCAAAATGTTCAATTGTAAAATTTTTTTTTAAGATATGTACAAGTTCAGATTTTTCATAAAAAAATCTAGTTATTCCCTTAGATTCAAATGAATTATCAGAGATTCTATTTCCAAAATTATAATATTTATCACCTGATTTCTTTGTAGAAAATAAAAAAAAAGAATTATCTTTCATAACTTTTTCTATATTAGAAAATATTTGTAATAACTGGTCAATATCAAAAAACTGTAATGCAAGATTTGAATAAACTAATTCAAAATTTGTACATTCAAATTTTAAGGGGTTTAATGTGTCATGTACAAATAACTGTAGATTTTGTAAATTCTGGTCATTTTTAATTTTTTTAACAAAATTAATTGCATTTTCAGAGATATCAGTTGCTGTTACATTACATCCAAGATTTGCAAAGAAAATTGCATCTCTACCTTGACCGCATCCCAATTCCAGTATATTAGATATAGAGTGATTTTTAATTAATTCCTTTGCAACGATTGCAAGTAAAGTGGGACCAGTTCCAAAGTAATTATTTGTGGAATAGATATTGTTCCAATAACCAAGTTTTTTTAATTCAATTTCAATTTCAGAATTATTATCATATGAATTCATAATGATTTTAAATTTTTAGAGTTATTGTGCTTTATGAATTTAATATTTCATTCATTAAATCAGACATTTCAGTAATTTTTTTAGTTTCAAGATGTGCCAAGTTGGTTTTTTCATTTGGATCTTGTTTTAGATCATACAATTCTTCAGAATTGTTATGAATGTTTTTGATATATTTCCATTCATCAGTTCTAACAGAATAGACATTGGGTTCTTTTGGAGGTTTTCCTGATGAGAGTGGATTTCCAGATTGTGAAAATGCTATTCTAGAATCTTTATTGCCATGAGTTAAGGGAAGTAAACTTTTTCCATCAATTTCTTTAAAATTTTTATCAGATGGAATAGATAATAATTCCAAGATAGTGGGAAGAATATCAATTGAACGTACTTGATTTTCTACGGTTATCGGCGATACATTTGGATAACAAAATAAAGCAGTTGAAATTAATGTTGTATCATAACAAAAAACACCGTATGCACGTTCACCAAATTTTTCTCCAATACTAATACCATGATCTGAAATTACAACTAGTAACGTATCTTTGGCTAAACCAAGATTTTTGAAGTGATCAACAATTTTTCCTAGATATTCATCAGCATTATAAAATAATTTATCATATAATTGTGAATTTTTTTCTTTATTTGAAAAATATTCTTCACTAAAATTATTAAATTTTTTTAAAACATTTTCCATGATACCAGTATGAATATTACTATAATGTAAGTAAAGAAAAAAATTCTTTCCAGTGTTTTTTACAGCAGCCATTTTTTCTAGTAATGATTTATGACGCTCTGTTAAGTCATCATTTAATTCATCATGAATAGTTAATTCATCAAAACCATTAGGAGGTAAAATGAGTTTATTTATTGAATCACCAATAGTGACATATCCTACATCTTGTAGATATTTTGGTAATGTTTTATAGAGATCTTTTTTGAAATTTGGGCTAGACCAATAACTATTTACTCCATTTTTTGAGCCATAAACCCCTGAAAAAACTGCATGCATTGCACCTATTGTAAATGGGGCATATGTAATCACTTTTGGAAAGAAAGCATTTTCAGAGATTAATTTTTTATAATTTAGACCATTAACTATTCGATCACATCGTGCACCATCAATTGTCATAAATACAACATTCATGAATTTAAAAAAAAATAATCATATATGGGTCATTCTGATGAATAGTTATAATTAAAAAATTAGTAATACATTATATAACATAATTGTCTTTTTGGTTTGAAAATATGGTAGGTTTTATCAGTTATACATATAATTCAAGAAGATTCAATTTTTCTAATTGGGAGTTATGAATCAAGGTAAAAAAATATCATTATCAGTTTTAATAGCTGTAATAATTTCTGTTTTTTTATTTTTTACGATAATGTTTAGTTTACCAGATCATTTATTTCAAAGTTATGAGGACTTTTTTTCAAGTAATTTAGGTGATGAAGATAAAATTTTCATTTTAGGTTCAAGCCATGTTTATGCAATCAATCCAATAATTGTTTCAGATAAGTTAAAAGAGAGTAATTATGAATTTGATGTCTACAATTTAGGAAGTCCTGGAGATGATTTTGAAGAGAGAGAAAGAGCAGTAGACATGATGATTAAAAATGAACCAAAAATTGTAATGTTTGGAATAGAACCTAGATCATTTGAGAGTGCAGGCAGAACAATTACGGAATTACCAAATAATCCATTACCACAAATACCAAGTATCAATGAGTTTTTCAATATACTTGATCTAGGGGATAAAAAAGGCATTATTAAGAATCCAAAATTTGCATTAATTAGGACTATTTCAAGTCCTATGGAAAAAGAAATAGAAGAACATCCATACCCAAATTCGCCATTTTTGAAATATGAAGTAGATGCAGCACGATTATCCCAATCAGATGAATTAGAGAAAATAAAACCGGAATATGTTGGCAAAATTAACTCCATAGAAAAAAATTCGAATTTACATGCATTAAATAATATAATTAAAAAACTTGAAGAAAATGATATTAAAGTTATAATTTTTGTAACACCACATTCAAAATTTTATTTAGATAAATATCCAGAATTACAAAGAAATGTATTTCAAGATATACTTGATGAGATTTCAAGAGATAATAAAATTTATTCATTGTATGAAAAATATGCAGAAGATAATGTATGGCATGATCATACACATTTAGCAGCAAATGATGAAACAAAGTTCTATTCAGAAGATATTGCAGATTTTATAATTAAGGAATTAGAAAGATAATGTTATTTGCAACAGTGGATTTTATGATTTTTTTTGTTGTAGTTCTTACAGCAATTACAATTGTAAAATATCGTAATTTTCAATTTTTATTTTTATTAGGAGCAAGCTATTTTTTCTTTTATTTTTCCAGCAATTATTTAATTGTTTTACTAATTTCTTCAACGATCTTAGATTTCTTTGTAGCAAAAGCAATTTTTAATACTCAAAATGCTTCAAAAAGAAAAATTCTTCTCATAATTACATTAGTTGGAAATATCGGATTGCTAGGTTTCTTCAAATATTCTGATTTCATGATTTTTGAGTTTAATATGCTTGGACAAATGTTTAATTTAGAATCAAACATTCCATATCTGAATTTAGCATTACCAATTGGAATATCATTTTATACATTTCAAACAATTGGATACACTGTTGATGTTTATAGACGAAAATTAGAACCGTGTAAATCATTTTTAGAATTCGCATTGTTTGTTTCATTTTTCCCACAGTTGGTTGCAGGTCCAATTATTAGAGCATCAAACTTCTTACCACAACTTAGAGAAAAGATTTCAGAGGTAGGAAAAAATTCAAGATTACGATTATTTTCTGTTGAGAGTAGAAATCTAAAGGCAGGAATAACGCTTATCGCATTTGGTTTTTTGAAAAAAATGTTTTTTGCAGATAATATAGCTCCATTGGTAGATGACATATTTGCCAATCCTATAGGTGCAGAATCATTTACAATAATTCTTGGTGCTATTGCATTTGGTATACAGATTTATGGTGACTTTTCAGGATATAGTGACATAGCGATTGGAGCTGCACTAGTACTTGGATTAAAGATTCCTATAAACTTCAACAAACCATATTTTGCAAGTTCACCATCTGACTTCTGGAGAAGATGGCATATTTCATTATCATCATGGTTACGTGATTATTTGTATATACCACTTGGTGGAAAAAGAAAATCTGATCAAAGAACTTATGTAAATTTGATAACGGTTATGTTTTTTGGAGGTTTATGGCATGGAGCATCTGTCAATTTTATAATCTGGGGAGTATTACATGGAACATATTTAATTATTCATAAGATTATTTTGGATAAAGTTCCAAGTTTAAAAAATAATTCATTTTTCAAAACTAAATTAGGACGTTTAATTGCAATATTTGTAACACAATATTTTATTTTTCTAACATGGATATCATTCAGAGTTAGTGAAGTTGATCATATGATATATTCTATGCAAAAATATGTAATACTAGATTTTCAAATTACACAGACACTAGAAGTAATTTATTCACATAAAATTTCTATCTTTCTTCTGGTACTGTTTATTTTCTTACATTATGTTACATATAAAAAAGAAGGAATTAAAGAAAAAATTTCTAATCTTTCATATCCTTATTGGATATTATTTCTAGTATCAGTGATTTTAGGGATTTTACTGCTTTATGATGGAAATCCAGAAGATTTCATATATTTCAAATTTTAATAAATCAGAAAATTATTTTTTCCTACATACTGCAATAAAGTATAATGGAGAATGAGCATTTTCATAGGGAATAGGTACAAAAGTTGGATTTTGTAGATTAAAATAATTTTTTTGTTGTTTTTCACGAATGTTTAGTACTGTTTTTTGCAGATGAAGTTTATAGAAATTTGAATTAGGATCAAGTTTTAAGAGAACATTTTTTGCAACATTTTTTAATTTAGACATAGGATTTTCAACTAAGGGTAAATCTTTCATAGTATCTTTATCTAAAGTATTTCGTTGAGAGAATAAATCAACAGTAGAAAAATTTTTCTTTAATAATTCCATAAATGAATTTTTAGAAAATTCATTTGAGGTATCAGGTGAAGATGGATTTACATCCAGTTTATTTTTATTTAAAGTAGATATTATCAACACCCCACTATTATTCAATAATTTATAATATTCATTAATTTTTTCTTCTGGGTTTTCATCATACTGAATGGTTTCAAATGCAAGGATTGTATCAAATGATTTATCATCAAATTTGTAAGTATCAAATTTTTTGAATTTTAATAAGTGGTTTTCATCAACATAACGAAGATTTACTTTGTTAGGAACATCCGTATTTTTATGCCAGACTTGTTTGCATCCATTATCCAACAATTCTTTTGCAAAAGAATATTCGGTGTTTAATAGATAATTATTATTAAGAACTATTCCTTTTGAGAGAGGTTTAATAAAATCAAGGCGATATTTTTGTTCTTTATAAAAATCTCTGAATTTTTTCATGTTAACATGCTCAGACTCAATTTTTCCTGCCGTACGACCCCATTGATCATTTATTCTAATAACATCATCAAGTTCAATAGTGGATGATTCAATAAAAGTAAGATCGGTTACTGCTTCAACTCTATGAATTATTCCGGGTTTTATATGATAGATTTTACCAGAAGCGATTTCTATTTTCTTCATATTTTGAACAAAATCTTGTATTTCTTCATCAGAATATTCTTGAGCATTAAATTTTTTTATATCAATTGGATTTTCATTGTAATACAGATAGCCTTTTCCAGATTTGACGTATGTTGTTTCATGTTTGTATTCATGAAATTGAATACTAGATTGAAAAGAAGTACGAATCATGATTTCTTTTAATGCATATTTAAAATCCGGTGCACCATCGGCAATCCATTTTTCATGCCCCCAAGGTTTCTTAATTGTCTTAGTATTTTCAATATCAGTTATTTTTATGAAATCTGTATTATTATCGCTCAATGATTATTCACTAATTTAGGCAGTATTATTTTTTGTGAAGATTTCATCATTAATCAGTTTTGAACCATATGCCATCAACAATTTATCAAAAGGCGAGTTATGTAATGGAGCCATATTGAGGAATGTGATACCAGATAGGATTCTAATACGTTGTAGATTAAGATTTTTTGAAATTATATAGTCCTCAAAAATTTTTATTAATGAATCACGTAGTTCCCATTTTTTCAGATTGATTTTAGCAGTTTTATTAGACTCAATATATTCAAAATTATTATCTCTTATATCTTGAAAATTAATAATTAATCCAGCATAAAGTTTTGCTAGATCATAATATAGATCACCAAACTCAACAAATCCAGCAAAATTAGGTCTACAATCAATTAAACAGAATTCATTTTCATTATATAATATATTTCCAAAATTAAGATCGCCATGTATAAAACAAGGAATACCATTGAAAAGTTCTTCCCAAGGAATATTTTCAAGTATTTCATCTAACATATGAATATCACCTCCATTTACCGATAGAGGTAATTGATAATCTAAATATTTTTCTTTAAAATTATTTATTCTTGTAATTGTTTTTTCATAATAAAATTTTTTGCACAAAACATTCATTTTTTTATCTTCAATATCAATTGTATGCCACAAATTTTTTTCTAACCAGTTCAAAAGTAATTTAAATTTATGTGTACTATTAATATTATATAAAATATTTCCATTGAAATATTCATAACAAAAGAAATTTTTTCCAGATGATTTTATTTTAGGAAAAATATTAGAATGCATTTTTGATTTTGATATAACTTGTGAAATATTTTCAGATTCTGTAGAGAATTTTATTACAGCATCATTAATAAAGTAAATAAATTCATTTGGTTTTGAGAAATCAAAATTTTCGGATTGTGATAATATTTTTTGGTATTTTTTTAAATCACCAATGTCTTCCCATTTGATATCAATTGGGGTAAGTGTAGATTTTTGAAATAACGTAATGATTCCATTAGAAATTTGATGTTCATTCTGAATTTTTTGATTATTTTTTAGACCATCCCAGAATATTTCATAATCATTGACAAATAATGGAGCAGAGAATGCGACGTAATCAGAATCAGATTTTTTTTTATCTTGAACGCCTTTGACAAGACCGTTTTCTACTTTGAGATTACAATATGAGATGGATTCATCTGGAGAGACTTTTGTGGTTCCAATCCAGTTAGTTTGTGGTAAATTTTCTAGATTTGTGTGTAGTATACAATCACAAGGCATATAGTAAAATGGTTCATTCAAGTAATTTTTACAACAGAGTAATGATAATCCAGGACCACTTCCATCGTTTTCAAAATTTTCAACATCAACATATTGGAATTTTCTTTCAGGATGAGCCATAGAGAGATATTCCTTTACTTGATAACCAAGATATCCCAGAGCTATAACAAATTCATCTGAATCTTGAAAAGAATCTATGATATGACTGATAATTGCTTTATTTCGAATAGGCAAAAGAGATTTATTGATTTTTTCTCCATATTCACCCATTCTAGTTCCTTTTCCAGCAGCAAGAATGCATATTTTCATAAACTAAGATATAAAAAATATGTTCTTTACTAAAATATTTCTCTAGATTTATCACCTATTATTATAAACCAGTTGAGAGGAAATTGATTATGACATCAGAAATGGGTAAAAGCCCCAAGGTTTTTTTGGTCGATGTTGACGGTGTAATGACAAATGGTCAGTTTGCATATACAAAAGAGGGCAAAATAATGAAGAATTTTGGACCAGATGATCATGATGGATTATCACTTTTGAAGAATTTTATAGAAATAAAATTTGTAACGGGAGACAAGAGTGGGTTCGAAATTACCAAAAAAAGAATTGTTGATGACATGAAATTTCCTCTAGAGGTAGTAAGTACTGTGAATAGAATTAAATGGATTTCAGAACATTATGATTTAAGTAACGTTATCTATATGGGAGATGGAATTTTTGATCACTATGTCTTTAAAAAAGTAGGATATGCCATAGCACCAGCAAATGCAGATAAGATTGCAAAGGAATTTGCAAATTATGTTACAGAACGCCATGGTGGTGATAGAGCAGTCGCAGAGGCATGTTTGCATATTTTAGAAAAGTTCTTTGAACCATATGATCCAGATAAATTACCGGATTCAGATTTAAAAATGTCAGGAGAATGGACAGTATAAAGTTAATAAAAAAATTATGTGATACACAAAAATGTACTTTGTTAGGTATTGGTCCAATGAGTAAAAATTGTGTTGATTCAACAATAAAGATATCAAATGAATATGATATTCCATTGATGATAATTGCTAGTAGAAGACAAATAGAATGTAAAGAATTTGGAGGAGGTTATGTCAATAATTGGTCAACAGAGGAATTTGCTAAATATGTAGAAAAAAATGATGTTAAAAAAAAAATAATTTTATGTAGAGATCATGGTGGTCCATTCCAAGGTAAAGATGAGATAGGGATTGGATTTGAAAAAGCAATGGAGAATGCAAAGAAATCTTTTTTTGTAGATATTAAATCAAATTTTAAAATTATACATATAGATCCAAGTGAGTTTTTAGATGGAAAATGTAGTATTGAAGAAATGTTACCAATAATTCATGAACTTTACGATTTTTGTTATTCGACTGCAAGAGATAATGGAAAAGAGATTTTTATTGAAATAAGTATAGGTAGAGAAGATGGAGGAATCCATAGATATGAAGAAGTCGAATATGCAATTTCAAATATAGAGTCTTTTTGTAATGCAAAAAAAATTCCATTACCATTATTCATTGTAATTAGAACAGGAAATTATGTCATGGAGACAAGGAATATTGGGATTTTTGAAGAGATTGTCAATGGAAATAGAAAAGACGAGGAAGAAAATATTAGAAAAATTATCAAATTATGTAATCAAAAAAATATTATGATTAAGGAACATAATGCAGATTACATATCAGATGAATCACTTAGATTTCATACAGAATTAGGAATACATGCAATTAATGTTGCACCAGAATTTGGAGTAATTGAGACTAGAGCAATATTGGAATGGTTTGAAAATAATGGTCTAAACAATGAAAAACAACAATTTATTGATATATCGTTTCAATCAAACAAATGGAAAAAATGGGTAATTCCGCATTCAGATATAACGGATATGGGAAAAGCTATAATTTCAGGACATTATGTTTTTTCTGATACAAGAATTATCGATATTTTAGAAAAGTCTAACAAAGTAATCGAAGGAGATAGATTGAATACTTGTCTGAAAAAAAAGTTAGAAGAAAATCATCTAAAATATATGAAGTGTTTAAAAATAATTTAGATTATGGAAATTAATATCCTAGAATCAAAAGTTAGAAAATTATGTTTTTTCTGCAAAAATGAAGATGTCATAAAAAAATTTAATATTTTAGATGCTCCATTAGTACTAGGCTGTACAAAACAAGAAATCAATCATGATAAATTAATTTCTTTTAATGTTTTTCAATGTCCTAAATGTGAACTAATCTTCACAGATGCCGATTTAGAGGATATAGGATATTCAGATGTTCACTCCGAGGCAGTAGGAAAAATATGGGAAGAACATCACAGGATGTTTTCTAGATTCATTGATTTGAAGAAAAATACAGAGACATTGGAAATTGGTCCGTCAAAAAATCCTATTTCCAGAAGAAATACAACGTTTGTGGATATGTTTAATGATGTTCCATTTGTATTACAAGAAAATGAAAAATATGTTAAATCAAGATTTCCTGAGATTGAATTAGATAAAAAATTTAACAGAATTGTGGCATCACATGTCTTTGAACATTCAACAGATCCTGACCAATTTTTAAAAAAATGTATAGAAATTTTAGATGATAATGGAGAAATTTTTCTCAGTATACCAAATTTTGAGTTCTGGATAAATAACAAATATTGGAATGGAATTACTGCAGAACATCAAATTTACCCATCAATAAAACAGATTAATAAAATTTGCAATAAAAATGGATTAAATTTAAAATATGAATTTTTTAAAAATCATTCTGTTTTTTTGAGAATAAATAAGAACAAAATAGAAAGTGATTACAATGACAGGAATAATATCAATATCTTAGGATGGGCAAAATCAATAAAAAATTCGATTAAAGATTTGGAAGGAAAAATAACTAGTGAAGGTATTGAAAGTGTATTGATTGTTGGTGCCAGTCATATTTCACAATATCCAATTTTAATGTCACCTATAATCAGAAGTATCACAGAGATTTCACTTGATAATTCATCATCAAAACATGGAATGAGACTCTATGGAACAACATGTATTTGTAAATCATTTGATATTTTAAAAACAATCGAGAATCCCATAGTGATATTATTCAATTCGCCATATATTGAAGAAATGATTAATCAAATAAAGTCACTAAACAGTAATTCAAAAATTATTGAATGCTAAGTAATTATAACTAAAATTTATTTGAAAGTGTTTTTGAATAACATATAATTGAAAAAAGGAATTTTAGTTCAAGGACCTATAACAAAGTGGACTGCAGACATAATCAAGGAGTATAGAGATAATTTTGATGATGTAGAAGTTTTGCTTTCAACATGGAATAACGAAGATGTTAGTGAAATTGGATGTAAAATACTTCAAATAGAACCTCCAGAAAAAACACACCCACATCAATCAAGTATAAATTTACAGATTAAGGGTGCACAAGAAGGATTAAAAAAAATTAATGCAGATATAATTTTGAAAACTAAAACTGATCAATTTATTCATAATAATGAGATTTTTAGTATTTTTGAAGATGAGTGTAAAGATTATCAAATTATGACGACAGATCTTAATTCATGGAGAGATAGAGATTATAGAATAACAGATTTTTGTCAATTAGCAACAAAGAAAGTTTTAGAGGAGTATTGGAATAATATGCCATTTTATGATGGAAGTTATGCCATACCACCAGAGGTTTATCTCACAAAAAATTATGTTGTGAATTTTAAAAAAGATAATAAACCATGGAATGAAATAATTGATAATTATTTTTGCATAAAAAATTATTATAAGGATTTTAAAATTGAATTTGAAAAATTTGTTGGTGATGAATCAAAACAAGAGTGGTTTAAAAAAAATATGAGTGTTGATGAATAATTGATTGGATGTATAATTCAAGCAAGAATGGGCTCATCCAGACTACCTGGAAAAGTAATGATGGAATTAGATGATGGAAATACCATATTAGAATATGTAGTAAAACAATTATCGTTTTGTAAATTAATAGATAAGAAAATTATTGCAACAACCAACCTAGAACAAGATAATGTTATTGAAGAAGCTGCAAAAATATTAGGTTTAGAATTTTTTAGAGGTAGTCCAGAGAATGTTTTGGAACGATATTATGAGTGTGCAAAAAGATTCAGTGTAAAGCATATTTTACGAATAACTTCCGATTGTCCATTGATTGATCCAGAGATTGTTGATAGAGTTATTGAAGAATATTTAACAAAAAAATACGATTATGTATCAAACACACTTGTAAGAACTTTTCCTATTGGTATGGATGCAGAAATTTTTTCATTTGATATTTTAGAAAAGACATGGAGAAATGCAACATTACAATCAGAAAAAGAACATGTAACTCCATATATTAGAAATAAAAAAGGAAGTTTTAAATTAAAAAATATACAAAATTTAGAAAAAATGGATCATTTACGTTTGACATTAGATAGAATTGAAGATTATAATTTAATTAAAAAAGTAACAAGTGAGATCGATAAAAGACCAATTGTAATGAAAGATGTTTTAGATTTATTTTCAAAACAACCAGAATTAATAAAAATTAATGGACATATATCACCAGATGAGGGAATGTTAAAGTCACCAGAAAGCGATAGAAAATGAAATCAATAAATAAGAATCATCTAATTCTTGTTTCGAATAATAGCATTATACATCACATAATTAAATAAACAGAAAAATGAATAAGTTAAAACATTTGCAACAGCAATGCCAGTAGTTCCATAAAATGTTCCTAATCCAATCATGCCGACAACCATTATAACACTAGATATTATTCCACCAATAAATGGAATTTTTGCATTTTCCATAGCGAGTAATTTCGAGAAATAAAAAACATTAATGGTTATAGGTATAATTGATAAACTCATAATTTGGATTAATAATATGACATCAGTGTATGTTTCAAAAAATATTGGGAGTATGATTGGCAATACAACTATGGAAAAAGCAGTGATTAATACTGAAAGTAAAATTGTAATATTCTGTAATTTTTTATTATTTATTCCGCTGGCAGAAGTTGGTAATACAAATTTGAAAATTACACTTGGAATAATAGTTAAAATTAAGATTATTTGTTCCGCTAAAGCATAATTTCCTAAAACAGTTAAACCCAAGATAGGAACAATTAACAATTTATCTACTTGAGCTGTAACAATATTAGTTAACATTAGAAAATAATTAGAAGAGATAAAATTTTTATTTCTTTTTAGTTCTAGAAAATCTATTTTGTATCTTCGTATACCATCAAGTATCAATCTAGAGTATACAAAATAAGATAAAGATATCCCAAGTAGAATCCACTCCACTCCAAGAAAATAATAAGCAGTGATTGAAAAAGAGACCATCAATATTTTTTGGATAATTGAAAAGAGTGAATATTTCTTAAAATTTTTTGTTCCAAGAAGAGTTGATATTCCTAAAGTGAAAATAACATTACCTATAACTAGCAATCCGATATCAAATCTATTGTAAAAAAAGAATATGATGAAGAACGAGATTATAGAACCTATGGCAGATATAAAGAATAATGTTGAGATGGCAGAATTATTTTTTGCAAAATAAACTGTAAGTGAATTTTGTGTACCAATCAAAGAAAATGTAGATACAATAGCAGCAATACTAAGGAAATAATGAATTTCTCCATAAGCAGAAGGTAAAATTATAGATGCAAGATAAAACCAAAATAATGCAGTGATACCTTTTGAACCGATATCACCAATACCAATAAATGAAATTTCTTTTAGGCTTCGTGTAAAATTCATACTAATTTCTATAATTCATTAGATTAAATATTTAGTATCCTTTAGAATCCAAATTGTTAAATTGGTTAAATAATTACACATATCCCATTTTTCTTAATTCATTTTCTATTTCATTAGAGGTAAGATCATTTTCATTAATTTTTAATTTTTCATTATGGTTTATGATTTTATTTAAAATAGATTCCAATTCGGATACTAAAGACGTATTTGATTGAGCAATATTTTTTTCTTCGAATGGATCATTCGAGAGATTAAATAGATAAACTCTATCTGTTTTTGAATTTTTATCTCTAAAATATTTGAATTTTGAAGTTCTGATTCCTATTACATCATTTGATTTAATT
>Ga0114932_10001963_pt1 | contig 22536 bp, 19 predicted proteins | sample 2SBtaG_2_FD_87286 | JGI IMG/M metagenome (GOLD analysis project Ga0114932, IMG submission 87286) | Deep subsurface microbial communities from Kolumbo volcano to uncover new lineages of life (NeLLi) - 2SBTROV12_ACTIVE470 metaG | ecosystem: Environmental > Aquatic > Marine > Volcanic ...
AAAACCGGAATCGTTTGGCGTTTATCTGTGGACTTCGACCCCGCCAAACTGGAGTCCCTCAAATGACCGCTTCTTTTTGGCAAAAATACTCATGCCACCGCGAGGTCAGCGCCCGGCCTGGAGGGCGCTTGCTTCCCTTGCTTAGGTCGGACCATCCCAAAAACCGGAAAGCCCCAGTCTGCCGCAGCGTTGCAAAAGCGCCCTCCGGGGGGAGGTCGGGCGCTGACCGGGCCGCAAGCGTTCCGGTCAGGGATGGGCGCCACGCCGTCCCGGACCTGCTCCGGGACCTCTTTGCCGGGGGCCCCGGCGCGGTGGAGCCAACGCCATGACCAAAACCCGCCTTTCCCTTTTCGACACCACGCTCCGCGACGGCCAACAGACGCAGGGCGTGGATTTTTCCGCCGACGACAAGCTCCGCATCGCGGCGGCGCTCGACCGCCTTGGCGTCGATTACATCGAGGGCGGCTGGCCGGGCGCGAACCCGACCGACAGCGATTTTTTCGACGCCCCGCCCAAGCTGAAGACCGCCACCCTTACCGCCTTTGGCATGACCAAACGCGCCGGACGCTCGGCGGCCAATGACGACGTTCTGGCCGCCGTCCTGAACGCGAATACGCCGGCGGTCTGCCTTGTCGGCAAGACGCACGACTTTCACGTCAACACCGCGCTGGGCATATCGCTTGCGGAAAATGTCGACAATATCGGCCAGTCGCTCAACCACCTTTCGGTAACTGACCGCGAGCCGCTGTTTGACGCGGAACACTTTTTCGACGGCTACAAGGCCAACCCGGATTACGCGCTTGAATGCCTGCACGCAGCTTATGACAATTTCGCCCGCTGGGTGGTGCTGTGCGACACCAACGGCGGCACCCTTCCAAACGAAGTGCGCGACATCACCCGCGCCGTCATCGCCAGCGGCATTCCCGGCGATCACCTTGGCATCCACACCCACGACGATACCGGCCACGCGGTCGCCAATTCGCTGGCGGCGGTTGAGGCGGGAGCGCGCCAAATTCAGGGCACGCTCAACGGTCTGGGCGAACGCTGCGGCAACGCCAATCTGGTCAGCCTCATTCCGACGTTGCTGTTGAAGGAACCCTATGCCTCGGAATACGAGATCGGCGTCGATCGCGACGGGCTGCTTGCGCTGACCCGTGTTTCCCGGCTGCTGGACGATATTCTCAACCGTGTGCCACAAAAGGCGGCGCCCTATGTCGGCGCTTCGGCGTTTGCCCACAAGGCGGGATTGCACGCCAGTGCCATCGTCAAGGACCCGGCAACTTACGAACATGTCGATCCGCATCTTGTCGGCAATGCGCGGGTGATCCCGATGTCCAATCAGGCCGGGCAGTCGAATTTGCGCAAGCGTCTGTCCGAGGCGGGGCTGGCGGTCGAAAAAGACGATCCGCGCCTTGCCACCATTCTTAACGAGGTCAAAACCCGCGAGGACCGGGGCTATGCATACGACAGTGCGCAGGCGTCTTTCGAACTGGTCGCGCGGGCCGAACTCGGGAAATTGCCGGCCTTCTTCGAGGTGAAACGCTACCGGGTGTCCGTGGAGCGCCGCCAGTCCGCCAAGACGACCGTCACGCTGTCCGAGGCGGTGGTGGTGGTCAAGATCGCGGGGCGCAAGATGATTTCGGCCAGCGAAAGCCTTGACGATCTGGGTCGCGATTCCGGCCCGGTCAATGCTCTTAGCCGTGCGCTGGCCAAGGATCTCGGCCCCTATCAGGCCTGTATCGACGATATGAAACTGGTCGATTTTCGCGTGCGCATCACCAGCGGCGGGACCGGGGCCGTGACCCGCGTGATCATCGATTCAGAGGACGGGCAGGGGCGGCGCTGGTCCACCGTCGGGGTTTCCGCCAATATCGTCGATGCGTCGTTTCAGGCGCTGTTGGATGCGATCAACTGGAAACTGATCCGCGACGGCCAGAAAGTTGCGACATGAGGCTGGCGCGACGCATCGGCGTCGCAGCGCTGGTCGCGGCCACGATATACCTGGGAATTGCGTTGGGGATGATCTTGTCGCAATGGCCCTCGGGTGAAATCGGCACCGAAGGCGGGTTGGATTTTGACCGCCAGATCAGCGCGGCGGCACCGGTCGCGGCCCCGGTCCGGACCTATCGGGCGCGGGACGGCAGAGCGTTGAGCTATCGCGCGGCGCCGGCCCCGACGAAGGCAAAGCCGTTGCTGGTATTGCTGCACGGATCGGGCTGGCATTCGGCGCAATTCACGCGCCTGGCCACCGGGTTGAGCCCGGTTGCCGATGTGGTCGCGCCTGACCTTCGCGGGCACGGGTTTGCGCCGGCCAGGCGGGGCGACATCGATCACATCGGCCAGCTTGAAGAGGACATTGCCGATCTGATCGCGGCCACGCGCAGGCCCGGCCAAAAGGTGATTCTGGCCGGCCATTCCTCGGGCGGGGGCCTTGTGGTGCGGTTCGCGGGCGGGAAATATGGCGATCTGATCGACGGCGCGGTCCTGATGGCGCCATTCCTGAAATACAACGCCCCCACCACGCGGCCCAATTCCGGCGGCTGGGCGCAGCCGTTGACCCGGCGGATCATCGGATTGTCGATGCTGAACAGCGTTGGCATCCACGCGCTCGATTCGCTGGTGGTGATCCGGTTCGTCTTTCCGAAGAGCGTGCGGGATGGTCCCTTGGGCCATACGATCACGGACGCGTATTCCTGGCGGTTGAACACGTCGTTCGCGCCGCGCGGTGACTATCTTTCCGATATTGCCGCCCTGCCGGAATTTCTGCTGATCGCCGGGGGCGACGACGAAGCCTTTTTCGCCGGAAAATACGAACCCCTGATGCGGGGCGTGACCGGCAAGGGCACCTATCGGCTGGTGGCGGGCGTGTCGCACCTGGACATTGTCGATGCGCGCGAAACGCTTGCAATGATCCGAAGTTTTGCCGAATCCTTCGCGGCTGTGGCTGAATGAGCCTTGCGGCCTGTGGCGAAAAGGTGCGCCGGGGCGACCCCGACCGGTTCCTGTCGGCGATGACCGCGCCACCCGGCTTGCGGGCGCGACTGCTGGTGCTCTATGCGTTCAACCTGGAACTGGCCCGTGCGCCGCTGGTTGCGAACGAAGCGACGATTGCGGAAATGCGGTTGCAATTCTGGGCCGATACCATTGCCGATATGAATACCGGCCAACCGCCGCGTGCGCACGAAGTTGCGGCCCCCTTGGCGGATCTGGTGCGCGAGACGGGCCTGGACAATGCCGTGCTGTCGGAAATGGTCACGGCGCGGCGGTTTGATCTGTACAGAGAGCCGCATCGCGATCTTGCCGCGTTCGAGCGGTATATCGACCGGACCTCGGGCCACCTGATGTGGCTGGCGGCGCGGTCGCTTGGGGCAAGCCCGGAACTGGAATCCGATATTCGAGATTTCGCCTGGGGCGCGGGCGTCGCCGCGCTGCTTCGGGCGGTGCCGGACTTGCAGGCCCTTGGTCGTGCACCGCTGATCGATGCGACGCCCGGCGGCATCATCGCGCTTGCCGATCTGGCACTGGGGAAAATGAACCGGGCGCGCCGGGCGCAACGGCACATGCCAAAGGCGCTGTTGCCGGCCTTGCTGGCAGGTTGGCGGGCAGGATCGACCCTGCACACGGCCCGGCGCGATCCGGGCGCCGTGGCGCGGGGCGGATTGGAGGAAAGCCCGTTCCGGCGCAAATTCGCACTGCTATGGCGGGACATGCTGGGCCGATGGTGACGCGGGATCCGCAAGCCCCGCAAAAAAATGCAGACCCCTCCGGCGTGTTGTCCAACCAGTGGCAACGTGCAAACACCGCGCGACGATCTGGGTGGCAAACGTCTTTTTCGCACGGCCCCAAAGTCCGGCCCTTCACGATTGAAAGGGTCAGACATCGCGGCGGATCCTTTCTTTGATGCCCACAGAGCCGGGTCTCGCCGGGCCGTGGTGCGGTGATCGGGCGCGGGTGATGGCCACATTATCCCGGCGAAGCCGAGCGCGCCGAATGGATGGTGCCTTCCCCGGCCAATCGCCGTGCAAATGGACGGCCAAATGATGCGCGGCGGGCTTGCGCCCTTGGTCCCGCGCAGTCGGCTGGTCTTGAGCGGCAGATGCGCGGCCGATACCTGCCACGCGATACGGATCGGTCATTCGGGCCGGCGGGTTCATACCTGACCGGCTTCGGCTCCGGCGCATCCGCCCCGGGCCTCGACATCTTGTCTATCTCGTAATCGTCGAAATTCCGCTCGAACCGATCCACCTGTGGTTCACCCTTCAAAGGCGGATTGGGGCCTGTGGGTAGCGATCAACGAGGGGGGATGTCCTGGCTGCGCGCCATGAACAACCTTGAGAACCGGAGGTTTGCCGGGCATCCCGATCGCCGTCGCAGACGGCCTCAAGGGTTTCTGCAAGGCGATCGACGCACCCTTTCCGGACCGCACGGTCCAAACCTGTATCGTCCATTTCGTGCGTCATTCGTCGGGCTTTTGTGGCTGGAAGGATCGCAGGGCCGTGGTCAGGGGCCTGAGCAGGGGTTTTCGGGCGGTGGACGACGAAGAAGTCGCCAAAGCCCTTCGTCGCTTCAAACCAGCGGCGGGCCCGGCAGGAGGTGATCCGGTTCTGTGTCATCCCGCGAGCGGTGCGAAAGAGCATCTACACCACCAGCGCCGTCGAGCGCCTGAACCGAGTGATCCGCAGGACCGCCTAAACCCGTGGCGGTTTTCCCACCGATAACGCGGCGACCGGGTTGACCCAGCCGACAATCCGAATTTCGGGAAGCCAGGACAGTACGTCAGGGATTGGGTTGTTGCCGGAAATCAGTTCGCCATCGCGTACCCCGAATGGTTCAATAAATGATCGGTTCATATCCCTTTGGCTGGCCCAATATGCAGCGCCTCGGATACCCCGCGCGCGGACTGGGCATCACAACCTGTGCGCGGTTCGACCCGCACGGACCGCAACCTCAAAGAGAGTGCCCCACGTTGCATCGATCGATGGTTGGATTGATCGACCCGCCGGCTGGCGTTGGGGCTTGGGGGCGGTCTGGCGGATGAGCGAGCCGTAGGACGATCGGTGGGTTGGTCGGTTGCTTGACCATTCCACCAGATTACCGGTCTTTCGGTCTGTCGGATCCCCGGTTTACCGGATCACCAAAAGACCGGTCCACCAGTACGCCGGTTTACCGGTCCACCAGATGACCGGTCCACCAGATTACCGATCCACCAGATTACCGGTAAACCAGTATACCGGTAAACCAGATTACCGGTAAACCAGTATACCGGTAAACCAGTTTACCGATCCACCGGTATTCCGGTAAACTAGTTTTCTCGATCATACCGAAATATCAACGTGTTACAGGGCAATTTTGCAGATTTTTCTCGTAGAAACTGCAGGTCACCGTGGTCTTTTTCGCGCGCCGAATTGCACGAGGCGCATGTGCTGCTGCAACCAACGCGCGCCGGTGAAATCAGGCCGCTCGATCCGGTGATCCTCCGGCGAATGCCCGACCCGACCACAAAGACGGACGCAGACGCCGTGGTTCTAGCCCCAGGTTTTCCAGCGCCGGTGCACCCAAAACCATTGTCCTGGATATCGACGCACGACCGACTCCAGCGAATCGTTCAGCGCCTGGGTCATCGCCACCGGATCGTCCCCGGAAATCGGTCTTTCGACCTCGACCCGGAAACTTGCGCCGTCTTGCAGGCGAACGCCGTAACAGGGAAAAAGCAGCGCCTGGTATTTTCGCGCGAATTCAGCGGCCGAAGTCATGGTCAGCGCCGGATGGCCGAAAAATGAAAGCGCCCGCCCCTCGGCCGCCGCCTGATCGTTCAGAAGCGCGATCATGCCGCCCTTGCGCAGATGCCCCAGCAACGCCTTGGTGCCGCTGATCCCGCGTGAGAAATTCGGGGCCGCGATCCGGTCAAGCTTGCGAACATAACGCGCGTTGGTAAACCGGTTGTTCATCGGGCGATAAATTCCGGCGCTGGCATAACCCCGATCCGCCAACGCGACCCGCACTGCCTGAAAATTGCCGAAATGGCCAGATACCAGAATGACAGGTTTTTCCGCCGCCAGTGCTTCAAGCAGGATTTCGCAGCCCGGCCCAAGCAGCGCAGCCTCGCGCGCGCGCGCGACAAAGCGTTGGGGCAGAAACGTCTCCAGCATCAGGCGGGCCGAATTGTCGCTGATTTCACGGCACAATCGCGTTTGATCGGCGGGTTTCATATCCGGCCAGACGCGGGTCAGGTTCTCGCGAATGCGCCGGTTGACACCAAAGGGCGGGGCCAGCAGATATTTCGTGATCCAACCGGCAAGCGCAAGCGCGATCCGATGTGGCAACAGGTTGAAAACCCCAAAGAAAAGCCGCACCGGAATATCCACCAGAAACTCCGTGATCACACTTTGTCCGAGAAACTTCGCCATCAATCGATCACGCCCGCCGCGATGCCGCTGACGACAGTCGGCCAGATTGCGCCGCCGGGTTCATGCGGGTGATTGCGCGCGGGCAACGCCGATCATGGAATCGCGCGTTACCAACGCGGCCAGCGCCGTTTCGTTCAGATCGGCCGTGCCCGTCGGGCGTGCCGGGATCACGATATAGCGCATGTCCGCCGTGCTGTCGTGGACCCGCACCTGCACATCGCCCGGCAAATCCAGACCGAATTCCCGCAGGACCGAACGCGGCGTTTTCACTACGCGCGACCGATACGCGCGTTGCTTGTACCAGTCGGGCGGAAATCCCAGAAGATTGCGCGGGTAACACGAACACAATGTGCAGACGATCACGTTGTGCACGTTTTCGGTGTTTTCGACCGCGATCAGGCGCAGTGCCCCGATATCAAACCCCATCTCGCGGCTGGCCGCCGATGCATCGGCGCGAACCCGTTCGCGAAAGGCGGGATCGACCCAGAAACGCGCCACCAGACGGGCGCCGTCAGCGGGCGAGCGGCTGTCCATGCGGTCGATCTCGGCGTTGATTTCAGCCTCGGTGGCGATGCCCTTTTCGCTCAGCAATTCGCGCATCGCGATTTCCATGTTCTGAAAATAGGACAGCGGCGCGTCCTGATCGGCGCGGTAAGGGTGGCCGGACGGCGAGATGCCGGTGTGGCTGTGTTCGGGGGCATCGTGAGGCATGTCAGTCCGGTGCACTTTCCAGCCAGTGGGCGAAGATTTCGGCATCCAGCGTGTCGCTAGGGTTTTCCGCGGCATCACCCCAGAGTTCACTCATGCTGAACCGCACCCGGCACAAACGCTTTTTGGATGCTTCCAGATGATAGGCCGCCTGTTCGGGATTGCCGAAATGCCCGAGGTCGCGCTCGATCCGCCCGATCCTGCCGCGCAGATACGAAGGCGTCCGCACATGGCCCGGCGGCATCATTCTGGCAACGCGCACACGCTCAACCATCGCGATCCCCCGCCGGTCTCGCGCATTCGCCATACGTCTCGCCCCGGCCCCTGACCACCGTCATCCGCGTACCCAGTTCCGCCAGCGTATAGGCACCGGCCTCGATCAGGTTCTGATTGATGCTCAAGATCCAGCGTTCGTAATAGCTGTGGGTCTCGAACGCGGCTTCGCCCATGTCTTCGAGCACGCGGCGCAATCCGTCGACCGTGAACAGGCCCTTTGCCGACGCCACCACCATCAGGGCGTCGACGCGCTTTTCCCACAGGGCGAAATCATGATCCTGCGGCACGACCGATCCGGCGGATTGTCCGCCCATGTCGTGCCAGCGTCTGCCCGGAGGTTCGCTCATGGCGCAAAGGTTACGGTGATCAGGCATGAAGAGCAACGTCTGGCAGACATTGCCCGTGAAGTCCCGCCGCAGGCGGCTGCCTCTTCGCAAACCGGTTGATGACCGCGCCGCCATTCACCGGGAAACGCAGGCCGAAGTAACCATCGGTTAACCCTGAGCGGCCAGAATGTGATTCTCGTTGACCCAAGGGGGAATGGCATGTCGTTACAGGCGCTGATACTGGATGTGGACGGAACACTGGCGGAAACCGCGGATGTCAAACGCGCGGCGTTCAATCAGGCATTTGCCGAGTTCGGGCTGGACTGGGTGTGGGGCCGCGCGGCGTTTGGCCAGATCATCGCCAACGCCCTGCCCGGTGCCGAGGTCGAATTTTTCGCGATGCTCCGCTATCCCTCGCGATTCGCCGAACTGGAATCCGAAGGCGTGCTGGAACGATTGCCCGCGCGCCAGCAACGGATATACCTCGACCTGCTGGAAGCCGGTGCCGCCAGCCTGCGCCCCGGAATCGCCCGGCTGATGGGCGAATTCGCCGAATCGCGCCTGAAGCTGGCGGTCGTTTCCGCCGGACCGCGGGAGGAATTTGAAACCCTGCTGTTCAACCGTTTCGGGCTGGAAATGCTGGACCGGCTCGACTGCGCGATCGGCGCGGCGGATCTGCCGGCCGCATCGGCGATTGCCGCTTACCGCGAATGCATGCACCGTCTTGGGGTGCCGTCCGCCGGGATCGTGGCCATCGACGACAGCGGTCCCGGCGTGGCTGCGGCGGCCGGCCTGGGCATGAGCGTGATCGCGACGCCGGGATATTACAGCCGAAATCAGAACTTTGCCGGGGCCCGCGCGGTGCTGAGCGACCTTGGCCATCCGGCGGCACCCTTTGCCGTGCTGGCGGGCTCGGCACCCGGTTCGGGCTATGTTTCACTGGCGGCGCTGGAAAGGTGGCATGGGGTCGCGCAAACCCCGTCGGTCAGCGCGGCGTAGCGTGACGTTGCGCGATCTGTGAATTCGCCTTCCGCTGAAAGCTGGCGGCTTCCGGTTACGGCTGAAAGCCGGATCGCCTCGTCGCGGGGCGGGCTTGGATCGGTCCGCCTAGCCCTGATCACCGGACAGGCATCGTTTCAGGTGCCGCGGCGGCGGCATCCTCCGTCCGGGATGAAATCCCGGGCCGGGCCCGACCACCACTCGTTAAATGGCCGCATACACCTGCCCCGGCGGGGGATTGCGACGAAATCGCCGTCAGGACCCCATGGGCGGGCGTTGCGCCCCGGCCCCGGATCGGGCGCTGCCCGCGCGCCATGCCAGTGGTGACTTCGCTCGGTGCGGCGATCAATCCCTCGGCAAAGCCCGTTCGCCATGCCGCCTGAAGGCGTGGGGTTTACGGATCCCCCATCGGGATCACTGAAACGAACCAGCAACCGGCTGGCTGAATGTGACGGCGACGAACACCTGAAAGTGATTGCCACAGCGGATGATTGCGCCGAACGGCTCGCGCCCGTCCGCCGGGCGGACCCAGTCGGTCCGATGATCGGTCACGCGGTGTGGCAGGCTTTTACGGGGCACGCGCAATACGCCTGCGTCAGGCGCCCACCGATTTGCGCACCATGTTCCAATATGTCTGAAGGACACGCTCGCGACTGAGCCGGCCGCTTTGGCGGAACCAGATATTCACGCCGGTCAGCATCGCAATCAGGGCCAGCGTCGCCAGTTTGGTATCGGGCACGGCAAATTCACCGCTGGCCTGACCGTGTTTGAGAATGTTTTCCAGCACGGCCTCGTATTGCCCGCGCAGCGCTTCTATTCTGGCGAAATTCGGCGGCGCGAGATTGCGCAATTCCATATACGCCACAAAAACCGCATCCGCACGGTCGAGATGGAACAGAATGTGAAACCGCGTGAACGCGCGAAGCTGATCGGTCGGCGAATTTTCCGCGACCCGTGAATTCCATGCCGCCAGAAGCTCGTGCAGATGCGTCTGCATCAACTCGAACAACAGTGATTGCTTGTCGGGTGTATAGAGGTACAACGCCCCTGCCTGCACCCCGACCTCTTGCGCGATCCGGCGCATCGAAACCGCCGCATATCCGTGTTGCGCAAACAGCTTCAGCGCGGCTGCCCTGATTTTGGGGCCGGTGATTTCGGAATGCGATCCGGTCTTGCGGGCCATGAATGCTCCTTCGAAAACAGATTAACTGAACGTCTGTTCAATTCCCACCCCGGCGATAAATATTTTCTTCCAACGACTTGGCAAGTGGCATTCACCTGTTCTATGCTGCCGCACCGGCCGTCTGCTGGCCGGGGAACGCCAGAAAGACCCTGCCGATGACGCTTGTTCGTTCTATCGCCAGTTGCTGTGTCACCGCCCTGTTTCTGGGTGGCTGCGCCTCTGCGCCCGAATTCCGCGCCGGGACCACCAGCGCCGAAGCGTTGAACGCGCCCTGGCCCGGTTTCCTGCCGGTCGAACAGATCCTGGCGTCCGGGCCGGTCCGGACAGGTGCGGCAAGCAACGAAATCCTTTCGCTGGAAGCCCGTGCCAACCGGCTGCGTCGCCGTGCGCAACTGCTGCGGCAACCGGTGCTGGACGCCTATGACCGGCTGAGCCTTTTGAATCCGTCGGATCAGACCGGCTCGTAGCGTTGCTATGGCGGTGAATTCCCGCTAACAGAACCCCCTGACATTCCGAGCCAATTCCGACGGAGCCGCCAAATGCCCAAACCCCTGCGCCTTGGATTGGCCGGTCTCGGAACCGTCGGCATCGGCGTGGTCCGGGGCGTGGCCGCCCAGGCCGACCTATTGGCGGCGCGGGCAGGGCGGCGGGTCGAAATTTCCGCAATATCCGCGCGAAGCCGCCACCGGGACCGAGGCGTCGACCTGTCCGGTTTCGCTTGGGAGGACGACCCGGTCGCGTTGGCGCAGCGCAAGGATATCGATGTTTTCGTCGAACTGATGGGGGGCGAGGACGGCCCGGCAAAAGCCTCGGTCGAAGCGGCCATCGCAGCGGGGAAATCCGTGGTGACCGCCAACAAGGCGATGCTGGCAATGCACGGTCAGCCTATGGCCGTGGCTGCGGAAAAGGCGCGTGTCGCCCTGCGCTTTGAGGCAGCGGTCGCGGGCGGCATACCCGTGGTCAAGGCCCTGACCGAGGGGTTGGCGGGCAACAGGATCACCCGCGTGATGGGGGTGATGAACGGCACCTGCAATTACATCCTGACCCGGATGGAAAACGAGGGTCTTGCCTATGACGCGCTGTTTGAAGAGGCCGCAAAGCTGGGATATCTGGAAGCCGACCCCAATCTCGATGTTGGCGGTATCGACGCGGGTCACAAACTGGCGCTGCTGTCGGCCATCGCGTTCGGCACCAAGGTCAATTTCGCCGGTGTGGAACTGGAAGGCATCCAGCGCGTGACCGTTACCGACATCGAACAGGCCCGCGACATGGGGTTCCGGATCAAGCTGCTGGGGGTTGCGCAACTGACCGGGCGCGGTCTGGAACAGCGGATGCAGCCCTGCCTTGTGCCGGCACGTTCGCCGCTGGGACAACTGGAAAATGCCACCAACATGGTGGTGCTGGAAGGCGACGCGGTCGGGCAGATCGTGCTGCGGGGCGCGGGGGCCGGTGCGGGGCCGACGGCCTCGGCGGTGTTGGGCGATGTGGTTGATATCGCACGGGGTTTCCGCCTGCCGGTCTTTGGGCAACCGGCGGAAACATTGCGGGATATCCAGCCGGCGCAGGCCTCGGCGGCGGCGGCGTTCTATCTGCGCCTCACGCTCAAGGACGCGCCGGGCGCGCTGGCGAAAATAACGCGGGCACTGGCGGATGCGGGGGTTTCCATCGACCGGATGCGCCAATACAGCCACGATGATACCGCGGCGCCGGTGTTGATGGTCACCCACAAGATCACGCGGGCGGAACTGGATCATGCGCTTGGCGGTATCCAGGCCACGGGTGTCTCGCTGGAAGAACCGGTCGCCATCCGGATCGAGGATGTCTGAAGGCCGCGCCAATCGAGCCCACATCACAAGCGGCGCCATCCGGCCTGCGGGCATGACGGCCCGCGCGCGGAACCCGTGGATTTCGCCGTGACCGCTTTTCTCGGGGTCGAGCAATCCGCAACCGGGCGACGCTGGACCGGCCCGGATGCCGAACAGGACCGACAGGCCGAACGGCTGATGCAGGAAACCGGCCTGCCGCCCGCGCTCTGCCAGATATTGGCGGCGCGGGGGGTTCCCGGCGCGCAATCTGCGGCGTTTCTGGCACCCTCGCTGCGCGATCTGATGCCCGACCCTTCGGGTTTGAGGGACATGGACAAAGCGGCCGACCGGCTGATGGCGGCCATACAAAACCGCGACAGAATCGCCATATTCGCGGATTACGACGTCGACGGGGGCGCGTCGGCGGCGCTGCTGATCGACTGGTTGCGCCAGATCGGGCATCAGGCGACCCTTTATATCCCCGATCGGATCGTCGAGGGGTACGGTCCGAATGCCCCGGCGATGGCAGAGCTTGCAGCCAAGCACGATCTGATCATCTGCGTGGATTGCGGCACGATGGCCTTTGACGCAATCGCAGCCGCGGCAAAGGCCGATGTGCTGGTGCTGGATCATCATCTGGGCGGGGAAACCCTGCCGGCGGCGCTGGCGGTGGTCAACCCGAACCGGCAGGATGAAACCAGCGATCTGGGCTATCTGTGCGCGGCGGGCGTGGTGTTCCTGCTGCTGGTGGCGGTCAACCGGCTGCGGCGGGCAAGTGGCGCGACCATGCCCGATCTGATGGCGCTGCTGGATCTGGTGGCGCTGGCCACCGTTGCCGATGTCGCCCCATTGATCGGGCTGAACCGCGCCTTTGTGCGCCAGGGGCTGAAGGTTCTGGCAAGCCGCGGCCGTCCGGGCCTGACCGCGCTCGGCGACATTGCACGGCTGGACGGGCCGCCGGATACGTATCATCTGGGATTTCTGCTTGGCCCGCGCATCAATGCCGGCGGGCGCATCGGCAGGGCCGACCTTGGCGCGCGGCTGCTGGCAACCGACGACGCGGAAGAGGCGGCGGCACTGGCCGCGCGACTGGACCAGCTCAACACCGAACGGCGCGAAATCGAAGAACAGGTCCGCCTCAAGGCAATGGAACAGGCCGAAGCACGCGGCATGGATGCGCCGCTGGTCTGGGCGGCGGGCGAAGGCTGGCACGCGGGCATCGTCGGCATCGTGGCGGCGCGGCTCAAGGAAAAGGCGAACCGCCCGGCGGTGGTGATCGGGTTTGACGGCGACACCGGCAAGGGATCAGGCCGTTCGATCAGCGGCGTCGATCTTGGCTCGGCGATTGCGCGGCTGGTGCGCGAAGGGCTGCTGGAAAGCGGCGGCGGGCACCGGATGGCGGCGGGCCTCGGGCTTTCGCGCGGGCAACTGGAACCGGCCATGGCCCGGCTGGCGGAATTGCTGGATGCGCAAGGCGCGGCGCGGGGTGGTGCCGCCGATCTGAGGCTGGATGGCGCGCTGGCGGTACGTGCGGCCAGCGTCGATCTGATCGGCGAACTGGCGCATGCGGGGCCATTTGGCGCCGGTGCGCCCGCGCCCCGGTTTGCCCTGCCAAGCGTGCGCGTCACGTTTGCCAAACGCGCGGGTGAAAACCACTTGCGGCTTGCCCTGGCGGACGCCGTGGGCGGGCGCATCGACGCCATCGCCTTTCGCGCCTTCGATACTGCGCTTGGGCCATTGTTGTCCCAGCACGACGGCGCGATATTTCACGTAGCCGGAAGGCTGGAGATCGACCGCTGGGGCGGGCGGATGAAACCCAAGCTGCGGCTCGAAGACGCGGCGATTTCACAAGGCTGAGGCTGCCGGTTTGCCGAACTTCGCTCTTGCGCGGTTTCCCGGCAGTGACTAAAAGGCGCTCCACAAACTGCGCGGTCCCTTCGTCTATCGGTTAGGACGCCAGGTTTTCAACCTGGAAAGAGGGGTTCGATTCCCCTAGGGACTGCCAAAATCTCTGAAAACGCCTTGCCTCCGCAGGCCCTTTGCCTGCCGAAGGGCAATGCCGGCGGTGCCGATCCGTGCCGCTGCCTTCGGGCGTAGCGTGCCCCCGCTTCAATACCCGTGTTCGCGATCCACCAGATACAGAAACGGCTCGTCCGCCTGCCCGCGCCGGATATTTTCGGCGATGGTCCCCGCGGCGGATTCCGGCCGGGTATCGGCCGCGATATGCGGGGTGACCGTGACCTGCGGATGGGCCCAGTAGGCGTGCGTGGCCGGCAAAGGTTCGGTGCGGAAGACATCAAGTGTTGCATGCGCGATATGACCCCGGTCGAGCGCGGCGATCAGCGCGGCATCGTCGATCAGGGTGCCGCGCCCCGGGTTCAGGATCACGGCACCCCTGGGCAGGGCCGCCAGCGACTCGTCGTTCACGATATTCTCGGTCGCCGTCGTCGCCGGCAACAGCAGCACCAGGATTTCCGACTGCGCCAGCACGCGGCGCAACCCCTCGTTTCCGGCATGGCAATCCAGACCTGCCACCGTTTTCGGCGCGCGGCTCCAGCCGCAGACGTTGAAACCGATGGCCGACAGGTTTCGCGCCACGGCCAGCCCAAGCATGCCAAGGCCCAGAATGCCGACGGTGCGGTCACGCGCAAGGGGCGGAGATTCTTTCCATCGCCAGACCCCGTCCTGTCCGTGGATGTGTTTGTCCATGCCCAGATGGTGCCGCAGAACATGGCCCAGAACCCAATCGGACATGCCCTCGCGCAATCCGCTGTCGACCATCCGCGCCAGCGGCACGTTGAGCGTGGGATTATGCTGAAAGGATTCAACACCGGCCCACAGGCTGAGCACCGCCTTGAGGTTGGTATAGGGCGTGAAATCCCGTAGCGCCGATTTTGGGTCATAAATGATGTAGTCCACGGTTTCGGGCTGTTGGAAATCGTCGCGCAGGTCTGCCGCGATGCCGGCCCTGGCAAAGGCGTTTTGCAACGCACGGCGATAGACCGGCCAATTGTCCGGATCGGCGGCAAAGAGGACGTTGACGGTCATTGGAAACCTCGGCGCGTTGGTGGAAATCCGACATTCGCAGGAAAAGCCCGTGGGGCAAAGGCCGAAACAGTCGCGGCGTCGGGGCCATTGGGCCAACCAACCAGCCGTCTGGCTGTCTGGCCGTCTGGCTGTCCAGCCGTTTAACCGTCCAGCCATTTAACCGTCTGGCCGTCTAGACGGCTAGACCAACAGATTTCGCCGTAACACCATAATATTTAACGGAAATACCGGATGAACTCTCGGGTAATGCGCGCAGGGTCCGTTCGGCCTCTGCGATCGGGTCGCCGGGGATTCCTTACCGGGGGCGGTGAATATGAGCGCTTTGCACCAGTCCGAAACCGATCAGAAGCACCAGCATCGCGGTGCCGCCATAAGAGACCAGCGGCAGCGGCACACCGACCACCGGCGCCATGCCCATGACCATCGACATGTTGACTGCAAAGAACAGGAAAAACGTCGTCGCGATCCCCAGTGTCAACAGCGCCCCGAACCGGTCGCGATTGCCAAATCCCGAGACGACGCAAAACAGCACGATCAGGACATAGAGCAGCAACAGCGAAACGCCGCCGACAAAACCCAGCTCTTCCGCCAGCGTCGTGAAAATGAAATCGGTCTGCTTTTCTGGCAGGAAATTCAGACGGCTTTGCGTTCCCTGCATGAAACCGCGCCCGTCCCAACCGCCGGAACCCAGCGCGATCTTTGATTGCGTGATATGGTATCCGGCGCCCAGCGGGTCCGAGGCGGGGTCCAGAAACGTGTCGATGCGCCGGTACTGGTAATCCTTCAGGATCTGCCAGGTCGTTCCACGCGACAGGATGACCGCCGTGATCAGACCACCCAGCGAAATTCCGGCAGCGGCGAAATAAAGCCAACTCACGCCCGCCAGAAACATCATCGTCGTTCCGCCCAGCCCCAGCAACAACGCGGTGCCAAGATCGGGTTGTTTCAGCACCAGCAGCATCGGCACCGCAATCAACAGCAGCGGCACCAGCACCCACACCGGGCGCGAGACCTTCGGTTGCTCGATCCAGTCGTAATAGGCCGCCAGAACCATCACCAGTGCAATTTTCATCAATTCCGACGGCTGAAGCCGCAGGAACCCCAGATCGATCCAGCGCTGCGCGCCCATGCCGGTGTCGCCGAAAAACTCGACCCCGATCAGCAGGAACAGCGCAATCGTATAGACCAGCCCCGCGATATTTCGCCAGAAAAAAAGCGGAATGAACCCGACGATCAGCATCAGCACGAAACCGACAGCAAAACGCTTGGCCTGCGCTGCGGCCCAGGGTTCGAAACTGCCTCCGGCTACCGAATAGAGCATCAGAATCCCGATGGCGGCGACCGCGATGATCAGCACGATCAAGGCCCAGTTCAACGCCAGAACCTTGGACAATCCGGACGGCGCGGAATGGACGCGGTGCACAAGATAGCTCATGTGGTATCCCCCGGTGGCGACCGCAGGTCCAGTTTGTGGCGTTCGTTGCGAATGCGGGTGCGCTGGCTTGCGGGATAGGCCTCGGGCGGTGGCGCGCCGTCATAAAGCGCCTCCAGAAGGATATCGCGGGCAACCGGGGCGGCGAAACGCGAACCGCCCCCGCCATGTTCGATGATGACGCTTACGGCAAAACGCGGCGCATCAAACGGCGCGTAGGCGACAAACAGCGCGTGATCGCGCCGCTCCCATGGCAGGTCCTCGTTGCGGATCACGCCGCGGGCGCGTTCGGCTTTGGTGATCCGGCGAACCTGCGAGGTGCCGGTCTTGCCGGCCAGGCGCATCTCTTTGGCCGCGATCCGTTTGGAATAGGCGGTGCCGCCACGTTCGTTTGAAACCGCAAACATCCCGGCCCGTACGGCGTCGAGCGCATCCTGCGATATATCCAGAGGCGGGGCAGGCGCGACCGAAGTTTCCACGCCATCGATCGATTTCAGCAATTTGGGTACCACCGCACGACCGCTGGCCAGACGCGCCGCCATGATCGCCAACTGAATTGGCGAAGCCAGAACGAAGCCCTGCCCGATGGCGGCGTTGAGCGTATCGCCAATGCGCCAGGGTTCGCCGATCACTTCGTTTTTCCATGCTTTCGTCGGCATCAACCCCGCGGCGATGCCGTTCAGCGGCAGGTCGTGGCGCATGCCTAGCCCGAATTGCCGCGCCATTGCCGAAATCCGCTCAATGCCCACACGCTGGGCCAGTTCATAATAATAGACATCGCAGGATTGTTTCAGGCTGTTATGCAGGTCGATGCGCCCGTGCCCGCCCCGTTTCCAGCAGTGAAACCGCTGATCCCCCAGATCATAGTGCCCCGGGCAGGTGATTTTCTCGTCCGTGGTGATCAACCCTGCTTTCAGCGCGGCAAGTGCGACCATCATCTTGAACGTCGACCCCGGCGGATAGGTGCCCTGCACCGATTTGTTGGCCAGCGGGCGGAAAGGGTTTTCGGTCAGTTCGCTGTAATCCGCGACGGAAATTCCCCGCACGAACTTGTTCGGATCAAATCCGGGGGCCGAGCCGATGGCGCGCAATTCGCCATTCCTGATGTCCATCACCGCCGCCGAGGCACTGGTGCCGTCCAGCCGCGCCAGCAGATAGTTTTGCAGGTGCTGATCGACCGTCAGACGAACATTGGCCCCCGGATGCCCCTCTTTTCGGTCAATCTCGCGCATGACCCGCCCGACGGCGTTGACCTCGATGCGGCGCGTGCCGGAAAATCCGCGCAGGCTGCGTTCGATCTTTTTTTCGACGCCGTTCTTGCCGATCTGGAATTTCGGAATTTGCAGCAAGGGATCCTGATCGTCGATCCGGCTGAGATCGTAGTCGCTGACCGGCCCGACATACCCCGCGATATGGGCAAAGTCGCGGCCCAGCGGGTAATGCCGCGACAGGCCGACCTGGGCGGCGATACCCGGTAGCGCCGGGGCGTTGGCCGACACCGCCGCCACCTGTTCCCAACTCAGATGCTCGGCGATGGTGACGGGTACAAAGGCCGGATGGCGGGTGATCTGCTGCAAGAGTGCCGCGCGCTGCTGTTCGCCGATGGGAATGATCCCGGACAGCGCGTCAAGAACCGCTTTGACGTCGCCGGCCTGTTCGCGCACGATCACCACCCGGTAGTTCTGGCTGTTTTCGGCAATCGGCACGCCGTTGCGGTCGAAGATCAGCCCGCGCGCCGGGGGCAGGAGCTGGATGTTGATCCGGTTTTCCTCGGCCAGCAGCCGGAACTGGTCGGCCTGATTGACCTGAAGATACCGCAACCGCAGGCCCAGAACCCCGGCAAACGCGGCCTGTCCGCCAAAGAGGATCAGCCCGCGCCGGGTCAGGCGGTCGTCGCGTTTGCCGTTTTCTCGGTTTCTGAGACTCATAGCCTTCGTCCCAACCGGGTCGCCTCGTCGGGTGTGAATTTGCGAATACGCAAGATGAAATAGCAGAAAAATACCACGACCGGATAGGCCAGCATTGTCACAAGATAGTGCAGCATGATCTCGTCAAAGGGCGCGCGCGGCACCAGCGCAAGCGTCAGCACCGACCGATGCGTGACCAGCGCCAGAAACAGGATCACGGCCACGAACGCCCATTCCATCGCATAGCCCAGATCGCGCAGCCGATATTCCTGTGTCCGCGCGAATTCGCAAGTCAGAATGACCAGCGCCGTCCACAGTCCGGGCGGGCGCAGCAACAGGAAATCGGCCAGAAGGAACACCCCGCCAACCAGCCAGACCGGCACGAATTCAGGTCGCCGAAGCAGGATCGCGAAAGTCAGCGCGAACAGCCAGTCCGGGCGCGGCGTGAAGCGCGGGGTGAATCCCAGCGGCACCAGGCTGACAAAGAGGACCAGCAACGCACAGAGGCCAAAGACCAGTCGTCCGAACCAACTGCGCGATAACACGGAATCATTCATCGCTCGCCACGGTGGATGCCGGCGTGGTGCCTGTTACCGGGCGAACGAGCCGGTCGGAGATTCCGATCTTTTCTTCGGGGCTGGTGCGCAGAACCCGCAGGAACTCCAGCCGTTGATAGTCGGCGGCAAGCTGCACCAAAAGCCGCCCACCACGCCCCAGCACAATCTGTCCGGCCAGAATATCCGGCGGAAAGACCAACCCGTCGCCCGAACTGACCACCCGGTCGCCGGGATGCACCAGATCCGGGGTTTCCAGAAACTCGATGACCGGAAAGGCCGAATTGACACCGGCCATGATCGCGGTCTGACCCGAAGGCTGGATCGTCACCGGAATGCGGCTGTTGCTGTCGGTCAGCAGGATCACACGCGATGTGGTGCGCCCGACGCCGGAAATCCGCCCGACCAGCCCGAACCCGTCCATCGTCGCCCAGCCGTCCAGCACCCCGTCGCGCGCGCCCACATTGATCAGGGCCGAGCGGCGAAAGGGGGAACCGCTGTCGGTCAGCACGATTCCGGTGATGAAGCTGAGCTTGGGATCGATCCGCACATTGTTCAGATCAAGCAGCTTGGCGTTTTGCTGTTCCAGTTGCAAAGCCGCCTCGCGCCAGCCTTTCAGACGCTGCAATTCGCGGCGAAGTTCTTGATTTTGCTCGTATATGTTGGCGTAACTGTCAAAGTCGCGAACCATGCGGGTTGCCTTGGCCGCCGGAACCAGCGCCCAGTCGAAACTGGGCACCACGCGGTCGACCAGCGCGTTTCGCAGGGATTCGACCCTTGGGTTGTCGATCCGCCACAAAACGAACAGCCCCAGCAGGGCGACGACCAGCACCCCGATCAGGACCCGCCGGATCGAGCGGCCGTAACGTTGGTCCTGATATCGGTTATATGCCACGTCAATTTCCTGTCCGGTGGCGGCAAGGGCATTCAGCTTTCGTAGTCTATCACATGCTGAAGCTGTTTTTCATATTCCAGCGATTTGCCGGTGCCCATCGCCACGCAATTGAGCGATTCCTCGGCCACCGATATCGCCAGCCCGGTTTGTTCTCTGAGCGCCAGATCCAGTTCGCCCAACAGCGCGCCGCCGCCGGTCAGCATCACGCCGCGATCCACGATGTCGGCGGCCAGATCGGGCGGCGTCGCCTCCAGCGCCGTCATTACCGCCTCGGTGATCTGCTGCAAGGGTTCGCTCAGGGCTTCGGCGACCTGCGCCTGCGTGATCTCGGTTTCCTTGGGCACGCCGTTCAGCAGGTCCCGGCCCCGGATTTCCATGCTGGCGCCGCGCCCGTCATCGGGCATGCGCGCGGTGCCGATCGAGGTCTTGATCCGCTCGGCGGTGGCCTCGCCGATCAACAAGTTGTTCTGACGCCGAAGGTAGGAAATGATCGCTTCGTCCATGCGGTCGCCGCCGACGCGCACCGAACGAGCGTAAACGATGTCGCCAAGGCTGAGCACGGCAACTTCGGTCGTGCCGCCCCCGATATCGACGACCATGGAACCGGTCGGATCGGTGATCGGCATGCCCGCGCCGATAGCCGCCGCAATCGGTTCGGCAATCAGACCGGCCTTGCGGGCACCTGCCGAAAGGACCGACTGGCGGATCGCGCGTTTTTCCACCGGCGTTGCGCCGTGGGGCACGCAGACGATGATTTTCGGCTTGGTGAACGTGGTGCGTTTATGGACCTTGCGGATGAAATGCTTGATCATTTCCTCGGCCACGTCGAAATCGGCAATGACCCCGTCGCGCATCGGGCGGATGGCTTCGATCGAACCCGGCGTGCGCCCCAGCATCAGCTTGGCATCCTCGCCAACCGCCAGAACCGCCTTGCGCCCGTCCTTGATGTGATAGGCCACGACCGAGGGTTCGTTCAGGATGATCCCCCGTCCCCGGACATAGACCAGCGTGTTCGCCGTGCCCAGATCGATGGCCATGTCAGCCGAAAAAAGACTGGAAAAGAGCCCCACCATGAACCCGAAATCCTGCTATGAGCGCTGGTGCGGCCAACGATTCTGTCTGCCGCGAAAGTCGCTCTTTATAAGCGGCTGCGCATTCGGGCGTAAAGAGGGCGGAACGGCGAAAATGGGCGCGATTTCGCCGAGGTCGGCGCGATCGGGCTGCCGCGAACGAAACTGGCGCGATCAGGTATCGCGGACGGCGACGATCGCGACGGCGGGGATTCGAGTATTTGGGCCAAAAAGAAACGGCGGCAGCGGCGCGCCGTTCACGAGGCAACCGCGCCCGGTGCTGATTTCTGCCGCCGCACCAGCAATTTGTTGAGCGCGTTGACATAGGCTTTGGCCGACGCAACCACCGTGTCGGTGTCCGAGCTTTGCCCGGTCACGATCTTGCCGCCCTCTTCCAGGCGGACGGAAACGGTGGCCTGGGCGTCGGTGCCCTCGGTGACGGCGCTGACCTGATAGAGCTGCAATTCCGCGGCATGCGAAAAGAGCGCGTTCACCGCGTTGAACGCCGCGTCAACCGGCCCGTCGCCCTTGGCGGTGACCTGATGATCCTTCCCGTCGATCGCCAGAGTCAATTCCGCGGATTGCGGTGCTTCGGTGCCGCAGACCACGCGCAGAAACCTGACTTGCAGCGTGTCGTTGGCGGCGTTGGTGGCGCTGTCGGTCATCAGGGCGACCAGATCGTCGTCAAACACCTCTTTCTTGCGGTCGGCCAGCTCCTTGAAACGGACGAACACGTCCTTGAGCTGGTTGTCGCCCAGCTCGTACCCCAGATCCCCCAGCTTGGCCCGCAGTGCGGCGCGGCCCGAATGTTTGCCCATCACCAGATTGGTTTCACTGAGGCCGATATCCTCGGGGCGCATGATTTCGAAGGTTTCCGAATTCTTCAGCATGCCGTCCTGGTGGATGCCGCTTTCGTGGGCAAAGGCGTTCTTGCCGACGATCGCCTTGTTGAACTGAACCGGAAAGCCCGAAACCGTGGCCACCATGCGGCTGGCCTGCATGATCCGGGTGGTGTCGATTTCGGTTCGGTACGGCATGATGTCGTTGCGCACCTGCATGGCCATCACCACCTCTTCCAGTGCGGTATTGCCGGCCCGCTCGCCAAGGCCGTTGATCGTGCATTCGATCTGTCGGGCGCCGGCCTCGACTGCGGCCAGCGCGTTCGCGGTCGCCATGCCCAGATCATTGTGGCAATGGGTGGCAAAGGCGATGGCGTCCGCGCCGGGCACGCGGTCGATCAACATCGCAATCAGCGCGGCACTTTCACGCGGTGCGGTATAGCCCACCGTGTCGGGAATGTTGATCGTTGTCGCCCCGGCCAGAATCGCGATTTCCACCACACGGCACAGGTAATCATGTTCCGTGCGGGTGGCATCCATGGGCGACCATTGCACGTTGTCGCACAGGTTGCGGGCATGGGTCACGGTATCGTGGATCCGCGAAGCCATGTCGTCCTGTGTCAACGCCGTGATGTCGCGATGCAGGGGCGAAGTGCCGATGAACGTGTGAATCCGAGGCCGACGCGCGTGTTTTACCGCGTCCCAGGCGCGGTCGATATCGCCGATACTGGCGCGCGCCAGCCCGCAGATCACCGAGGTTTTCGCCAGCTTGGCAATGTCGGTCACGGCTTCGAAATCGCCCTCTGAGGCGATGGGGAACCCGGCTTCTATGATGTCGACGCCCATGTCATCGAGCAGGGTGGCGATCTCGATCTTTTCGTCGTGCGACATGGTTGCACCGGGGCTCTGTTCGCCGTCGCGCAGGGTCGTGTCAAAGATCAGAACGTGGTCCTGGGCGGCATCGATTTGGTCTGTCATGGCTTGTTCTCGTTTGCTTTTAGCTGATCCGGATTGTTGCGGCGCGACGTCATTCCCCTGAGCGCATGCGCCCAAAAGGCGCGCTCAGAGGCAGCTAAGAAGCAATAGC
>Ga0114932_10001965_pt1 | contig 22515 bp, 40 predicted proteins | sample 2SBtaG_2_FD_87286 | JGI IMG/M metagenome (GOLD analysis project Ga0114932, IMG submission 87286) | Deep subsurface microbial communities from Kolumbo volcano to uncover new lineages of life (NeLLi) - 2SBTROV12_ACTIVE470 metaG | ecosystem: Environmental > Aquatic > Marine > Volcanic ...
GTTAAATGGTAAAACATGGAAAGTATGTTTGTACTTGTAGCTGAACTTGGATTACCTGTTGCAGGTGGTCTTATTATGGCATACTTTATTTTTCTTGTTATGAAACAACTAATGGATGGTCTTGTAGGAGAAATACAAACTGTTCAAGCAATATCTAAAATGCTTATTACCAGAGCATCTACAATGAACAACGATATGATAAGAATAGACACTAGCGTTTCTAGTGCGTTAAATCTTTCTCCTGATTTAGAACGTATAGCTAGAGCAGAAAACTTTGTAGAGGATGGTAAAATAGATGCAAGACGAGATTAATTATGCACCAATAGGTGACGTAGAAGCAGCAGTAGATGGTATCTTTGGTCTTATATACCTATATCCGTCAGACTATTTTATTGTGTTTGGTTCTCTTAGTTTGTTTGCTATTTATGGCTTATCAATTTATGCAGGAATAAAATATATACAAAAGAAGTTTAGATAATGGACATAGTACAAGTAGTGTCTGACTTCGGGTTTCCAGTAGTCATGGTCGTAGGACTTGGCTACTTTGTTTATTTTGTATGGCAAACAATTACTAATAAAATTGATCCTGCTGTACAAGAAATGAAAGTAACTATTATTAGATTAACAGATCAACTTAGGTTGTTAGATCAAGATATGATTAGATTACAACAAAAAGTAAATACTGTACTTGAACTTAAAGAAGAGAACAGATTAGTAGATGATAAAGAAAACAAAAAAAATTCTTGAAGAAATATCAGTAAATACACTTATTAATTTATTATTTGTGTGTAATTTTATTTTTTTATTTATGTTACTTTTTTTTAGTAACGCATTAAAAGCTGATGAAATACTTTACAAGTTTAAAAGTCCTAGCTTCTCTGGTATAAATACATCAAGTCATTACCTTACAATAGAGAACCAAGAGTCTACAAGAGTTAAAGATATTAAAGAAGAGATAGAAGCATATAAAGATGAACTAGCCAGAGAAGCAGACAACACTACACTTGCAAGGTTTATAAGAAACTTAGAAAGCAGAATCTACGCACAGTTGTCACGACAAATGGTAGAGCAACTGTTCGGAGAAACACCACAAACATCAGGTACACTTGAGCTAGAGGGCAACACTATTGAATACAAAGTTGAAAATGAACTTATCACACTTACTATCACAGATGAAGAAGGTAGCGTTACCAGTATTTCTGTGCCTATCGGCAGCTTTACTTTCTAGTTGTGCGCCAAGATATAGTTCTTTATTACAGGAAGGTGGTCTTCCTTATATTGTTATTGAGAAAGCTTCTGTATTAGATTTACAATCAGAAGAACTAAAAAACATACCTGCTGCAAAAAGAAAACCAGTAATAGCTATTTATCCTAATAGCTTCAAAGATCAAACAGGACAAAGAAAAAGCAACGGGCAGTTTGCTTTGTTTAGTACTGCAATAACACAAGCACCAGAAGCTTTTCTTATTAGAGCTTTGAAACATGCAGCAGATGGTGAGTTCTTTCAAGTGGTAGAACGTGTGGGTTTAGACTCATTAACCAAAGAAAGGCAACTTATACGCAGTACAAGGGAATCTTTTGAAGAGGACAGTGCTGTGAAACCTCTTTTACTAGCAGGACTCATGGTACAAGGAGCTGTCCTCTCCATAGATAGGAACATAAGAAGCGGTGGAATGGGTGCTAGGTACTTAGGCATAGGATCTAGTAAAGAATACAGAGAAGACTTAATAACTATATCACTTAGATTAGTTTCAGTATCTACAGGAGAAGTTCTTATAGAAGTATTAGTCAACAAGAGTGTTATATCAGTAGGACTATCACAAGATCTATTTCGTTTTATATCAAGTGGAACAGAACTTGTTGAAATCGAGGGAGGAGCATCAGAGAATGAGTCAAGTTCTTTAGCTCTTCAACAAGCAATAGAAGAAGGAGTACTGTCTATAATTAAGACAGGTATAATTAGGAGGTATTGGGAATATGAAAAAGTTAATTAGTATGCTAGATTGTACTTTATTTAGTGTAGCTGTAATAGCAGGTAGCGTTTATTTATTTAATGAAGTTAGAGCTGATGATAATGAAATATATGTAGATCAAGTAGGTGCTACAGCAAATATAGATCTTGAGCAGCTTGGAAGTGGTAACATAATCGGAGGTTTACTATCGACACACGGATCTATGACTCCGTTTGATCTTGATGGTGCAACCATGACGCTAGATGTAAATCAAATAGGTAACAACAACAAGATGCTTGGTGATATAAATAGTGATACATTTACTGGTGTCTTTGATTTTGATGGTGATACTAATAGTTTCACTATCCAAGTCGATCCTACAAATACTTATTCGGCAGACAACTCAAATGTAAACGTAGACGTAGACGGAAGTACAAATACATTTACTCTTGACCTAGCTACTAATAGTTTATCTAGTGGAGCAGATATTGACACTATAGTACAAGGAGATTCAAATACTGTGAACATTGATTTAGATGTAGACTCTGCTACAAACTACATAGATCTTGATGGTGACAGTAACACAGTTAATTATGATGGAGATGGGTATGCGTCTGGGTATTTCAAGTTGGAACACGATGGTAACTCAAGGTCGTTTGCTATTGATCAACAGTCTACTTTGGATAATGACTGGTTGCGCATTGTGTCTGACGGAAACAACGGAACAGTATGCGTTAATCAGGACGATCAAGGCACAGCAGTTGGATGTTGATGTAGGAAGCATAACAGAACTAAACGGAAACACCAGAGTAGTAAGAGACAAACCATACGAAAGTTCTATAGACTTTTCTCTTAATGCTATGGACAAACTAGAAACTGCGCAAGGCAGAATGGGTGTTACGTTTAGAGATGAAACTACAATACGTCTAACAGAACACAGCAATGTTATTATTGATGAGTTTGTGTTTGATCCAAATCCAAGTAAGTCTAGCATGGCTCTTAACTTTGTTAAGGGTACTGGTAGATTTATATCCAGTAAAAAGAAACGTATACCTAACGACAACATTACTGTAAGGACACACGCTGCTACCATTGGAATAAGAGGTACAGACTTTACAATAACTGTAAAAGAAACTGGTGAAGCTTTGGTAATACTTTTACCTGATGAGTTTGGTAATGCTAGTGGAGAGATAACTGTAAACACAGCGTTAGGACAAGTAATACTTAACAAACCTTATGAAGCTACTACAGTCTATAACTTTGAAACTGCACCAACTCCTTCGGTTATATTAGATCTAAGCATAGACATGATAGACAACATGCTTATTGTTAATCCACCAGAAAGAGAAGAGATAGAATCAGATGAAGGTAACGCAGTAGCAGATAACATACTTGATGTAGACTTGTTAGACTTTAACGAGCTTGACACAGACGAGTTACAGGAAAACGAATTAGAATATACAGAGCTAGATATAGACTATCTGGCAGGTAATTTTCTTGAAGATCTGCTAGATATAATTCAAGATGTTGATGAACTTAGTAAAGCTGAGAAGTCTTTATCGGCTGATGGAGTTAAAGGAACAGCAGTCGGTTATGATAGTGACACACAGATAAGCACCTTTATAACTGATACTCACCTAAAGTTCTTGCGTCAGATAGAAGATACATTAGAAATGAAAGTAGATAAAGCAGGCTCGTACAATATTCGTATTGAGCAAGAAGGTAAGGTAAATCAGATCACTACCAACGGAGGTAGCAGTTCTAATATTACAATAAAACAAGGTAGTTAGAAATTATAGTGGTTTCTATTTATAGGAACTATATTTTTTCCTTCTAATAAAGGAACAGATATAGATATTCTTTTAGATAAAGGTACAGCAGCATGACCTATTCCTTTTGGAATGTAAAGCATATCTCCTGCAGTTAATTTAAAAGTTTCTACATCGTTTGCATTGTTTTCAAGACTATTACATACAGTCCATTGTACTGAACCAATGCAATGTACTAGAAAATTATCATCGTGATCTATGTGTGGACGAAAAGATTTTCCTTTAGAGTTTCTACTACAATAAAAATGAGCATCACACGCACCTTTAAACTCATTCTCTATAGATTCTGCTATATTTGAAATACTTCTAGTAAGCATGGATGCTTTAGTTAGTATAATAGATGCGTTGTTATTCCAAAGAGTATGTAAATATTTTTTATCAAAGTAATCTTTTCTAGCCCATGAAGTTTTAGGTCCTTGATAAAGATTATTTTTTTCCATACAAAGTTTTTTACCATTAGGTAGTATAGCTTGTATGCCTGCTACTGATCTATCATTATTAATGTACTCAGAAAGTCTATGCCAAGTAATAATATTACTGTACATAAACCTTCTAAATCTATTACCTTTAATAATACAGAATTTTTTATCTTTGTATTCTGTTTTAAATTCATCAACAGACATAGGCTCAATTAAACTTTCAAAGTCCACTATCCTTTCCTAGCGTTTAAGTCTGCTTCTATTTTATTATGTACAGCATCAAGCTCTCTAGTTCCACTTCTTATAACAGACTGTAATAAATTAAACTCCTCTTTACTTAATTTCTTTTGAAGTTGTGTAATGTCTGTCGTTGTTCTCTCGGTTATTAATTGTCCTTTCCTATTAAATAATATAGTATAACCTAGTAATTTAGCTTCCGTTCTTTTAGTTTTCATTAAATTATCTCACAAGTTCCTGCGCTACACGCAAGTTCTTTTGTATTCTCCGTGTTGTCTTCTTTTTCATATTCGGTAATTTTAGACCAGTCTACCTTGTCGGTTGTCTTTTTTAACCATTTCCTGTACTCATTGTAAGTTATCTCTTGATAAGGAGCTTGCTTATATGAGTGATCTGAGTATGGTAAGAAGGATATACCTGATATATCATCAAAGTTTTTATGTACCCAAGCACCTACTTCTAACCATTCGTTTTCTTTTACTGATATTGTAACAGAAGGTTTATGCTCACACCATTTATCTTGGTACTCTTTCCATATCTTCAAATGTTCTATTGCTGATAAATCATTCCTAGTCAATGCACCTACAGGACTCTTCATTGGAAAGTAAAAGACTAAAGTATGCTCTGGCTTAGTAAGATCATCTTCATTGTATACTCCTGCATCAACCATTAGTTTAGCTAAAGGATCTTTCTTGTCTGCCCTTACTGTTCTAAGATAATATCTACTATGTCTAGTATGAATACCAGAAGCACTATCTACTAACTGACTTACAGTTCCACTAGGTTTAACGCAAGTTATAGCTGCTGACTGTGGTATTCCTAGTTTCTTAGCCCATACTTTATTTACATCAATAGATACTTGTTTCAATTTATCTAAATCTATTTTACTATTTAGCATATCTTTATTATCCATGATACCTGTTAAAGATACACCAAGTAAAGATTCTTCTTGTGTGTTTTGTTTCCACTTACTTGTCAAGTATCTAAAGTTTGTAAGCGTAGCTTGGAACGTACCAAGAATTGTAGCAGCTTCTACTTTAGCTATCAAAGTATCTTCATTATCATCAGGTCTTACAACAACCTCAGTTAAATTACAGAACTGTTTGTTGCGTAGAATAATCTCACTACACGGATTACATCCAAAGTCTTTGTACTCCTCTCGTCTACCATTTTTAGCAGCTTGTTTCTCGGCAGCTTGTCTATTAAAGATGCCACGCTCACCGCTTTTAGATTCGTATAGTGATAACCACTCACGCATAAACGCACCTGTTTCTGCAGCATCTGTATAGGCTACAGAGTTATTAGACAAAGCTCTCTGCTGATTGTCTTCCCACCAAGCACCTGACTTAGCATTACGCATACGATTGTCTGAGAGGTTGCTGAGAGAGATTAAAGCACTTCTCCTTACTCCACCTACCACTACAACTTCTGCTACCTTACACATCAAATCATGACAGTCTATGGACACAAGCTTACGTTGTCCTTTAGACATAGCATCACGGAATATATTAATAGTAAACTCAAACAACTCTTCAAGAGGAGCAGGACCACTAGCACGACCACCAAATGTTTTAAGTCTAGCACCATAAGGTCTGATGTTAGACACATCCCAAGTGGGAATTTGCCCTGCATAAAGTAAAGATAATAATTCTTTGTAGGATTTTGCCCATCCTATTTTAGAATCAGCTACTTTAATAACTGTATCTGTAGGAAACAACTCCTCTGGAAGATCTGGTAGCTCATTTATATACTGACGCTCTACGCTAAAGCCAACACCTGTACCACACATGAGTATGTAAAGTGTTTCGTCAAATGCTCTAGGACTATCAACAGCTACATAGCTACAGTTAAATCCTGCTACATTATCTTTTTGTAAAGCTAGTCCTGCTGACATCAATGCTCTCATGCTTGGCATTATGTTTAAATACAATACAGCTTTCTCTAAGTACTTCCTAGTTTCATCAAACTGTGACTTACTTAGGTTGTGGTTTTCTTTAAGATGTGTTTCAAAGAAATCAAAGTATCGAGATACTGTTTCGTTCCAAGTTTCTCTACGTTGTTTATCTTCGTTCCATCTAGCATACCTGCTTAGATGTATAAATTGTTGGTAGTTAGTTGGTAAATTCATTTGTATTCCTTTCCTATTTCCTTATAGTATAGTTCTTTAAAATTAATTTCTTGTATCAATGATGTCGGTAGCGTAGTTAAACCAGTAACAAACGATACATATTGTCTTGCGTATGGGAAGATTATATTAGGGCAATCTACTGCAAGAGCTTCTTCCGTTTCTTCTTCGTCTTTAAAATTGTTTAGTTCAAACAATCCTGCATAAGTAAAATTTAAAATATATAAAGAAGTATTCTTATGTCTAGCACATATCTCTATATTTAAAGTAACCTCATACATATCATCATTCTCATTTAATTTTAAGAAAGATGATTGGCAGTTCAAGTCAGTTACTGTGTCCTTAAAACTTTCAAAGAATATATCAGGCGCATTTGGAAGTTCAATGCTGCTTTCTTTTAAGTAGACTGCATTAATTTTTATTTCATTCATAGGTAAAACTCTTGCGCAATCTGTTGTGACAGTAATAAAAATATAGAAGAAGACAAACATAAAAATATAATTGGCACAAGAGCATCAGACAAGTTGACCTCTACCTCTAGTACTCCTTCAACTCCGTTGTATATTATTTGAACAACCAAATATAGTAAGCATATTAAAGCTTGTGTTAAAGCCAATCCTCCTAATAAAACTGCTGCTCTTATGTCTGCTGTCCATATAAAATATATAGCTGTAGCCATTCCGAAAAATGGTAACATGTATAGTAATCTACCTAGCATTGTAAAACTCCTTTTTTGTTTTTTGTAATGTGTTTAATAATTGTTTTTCATACCACTCTGCTTTCTTTAAATCTTCTATCCCATTTTTATATCTAAATCTCCAACGATACTTTTGTGAATTACCACGCAAGTAACCTATGTATTCTTCTGTACTTAACATAGCTTCTATAGAATCAATACACTCTATATCTCCCTGATTATAATGTTCAGGATTATTTACTACATCATTCATTCTTAAACTCCTTTGGTAAAGTTTCTTCACTATACCATTTAAAATTATTTGACTCTGCCCATTCAGCATGTGTCCTTTTAGTTCCGTCTTTTCTTTTCTTAGCCTGTGGCATTGGAGCATAAGGTTTCTGGAAAAGAAATACAAGCTCCATTGTATCAGGTAATGACTCTCTAATCCAGATATATTTACTATATTCTGCATGATCCCAGAATCTACCTTTAGCTTCTATAATTATTTTATCTTTAACAAAGTCTGGTTCGTACTTTCTTTTGATAATATATTCTATGTAATCAGAATGATGATCCCATTCTTTTAGAATACCTGTATGTAGTTGATGTTCCCACTTACTATCGTATCCTTTGGGAACTCCTTTCTCTCTTGGTCGTATCTTTCTAGGTTTTCTCATACAGTAACTTCTTCTGCTCTTGGTTCTCTAACTACTTTTGTTAAGTATGTTAGACCTCTAGAATATTTAAAAGTTCTAAGTCCTTGTCCATCGTTGGAATCTTTATGACACTCAAACTTAAATGGACAATAGAAGCAATCTCTTGGTAAAGCCATGTTACCTGAACTGCCATTAGGAATTGGAGAGTGACATCTAGGAGGTGGCTTTTTCTTTTTAAGAGTTTTCTTTAAATGTTTTATTCTTTCTTTGCCATCAACCTTATCAAATTCATCAGGTCTATAAAGACATAGCTCACCTGTGACTTTATCTATAACTAAGAAGCCACCATTGTTGGTCTTCTCTGCTGCTTCATATCCTGCAATCTGTCCTAAGTAACCAAAAGGATCGTTGCTTGCTAAAGTTCCTTCTTTAAATTTCTTAAAAGAGAATGGAGAAGCTGACTTAACATCTATAACTTCTCCGTTTATCTTACAATCCATGTGTCCTTTGACACCTTCTACTACTACTTCTTTCTGTTGGTCTGTAACTTTATAACCTGCTAGTTTAACTAACATGAGGACTAACTCCTCAAGTAAATGACCATATAAAAATTTTATAAAAGTATTAGGAGAATGTCCGTGTACAGTATCTAACTTGTGGTTTGCTTCATACCAAAGTTTTCTATCTGATATTCCTATGTTAGACATTCTAAGAGAAGAAGCTTTAGGATCTTTTTTGTAAGGTTTAGACCACTCAAGTAAAGCAGTACTCATAGCTTTACCAAATTCATCAGCTTGCTTTTTAGTTATTCCTAAACTCTTTTCATTGTTTAGATTATCTAATTTAGTATATATGTTATCTACTAAGTTGTCTAGTGTTTTTTTATTCTTCTTCATCTTTATGCTCCGCAAACCTTAACTTCCTAGTATCAGGGTTGAACAGTAAGAACTGAACACCTAACTCTATTTGTTTTTTAGTTCTTCCTGCTTTGAACTGAACTCTATTTCCTGTGCTTGCTCTATGGTCTGGTTGTGCTGTCTTAACATCAATCAAAGTAATCTCACCTTTCTTATCCATAGCAATCATATCTATAGGACCTGTACAACCTGAGTTTTGAAATACCTCATATCCATTATCCCATAGCCAAGTGACAGCATAGTATTCTGCAAAGTCTCCTTTTCTATTCGTATTCATTCTAATGCGTTTCACTCCAATCTCTCCCATACTTGTATTCACCATCCAAAGGACAACGAAGATTAAAAAAGTTTCCTGCTTCTACAATAGCTTCTACACCTAAACGACCTACTTCATCTGCAATATCTTTAGGAACTTCCATCTGCCATTCATCATGTATGTTAGCAACAAACTTATATTCTAAGTTTCTTTCTATTAAATATTCGTCAAGTAAAACAAGAGCTTTCTTCATAACTATAGCTCCTGCACTTTGTAGTAAAGTATTTAAAGAAGCGTGTTCGTTTCTTATCCAAAGAACTCTTTTATCTAATCCTTTTAGATATCCTCTAACTTTAGCTGTTGACTTAACTTTATCATTTAATTTTTTAAATGCAGGTTTGTTTTCAAAGAATAACTCTCTTGCTTTTTTACCTGCTTTAACACTTGCATTCATTACATTACCAAGCCTAGCATCTCCTGCTCCATACATTAAAGCATAGATAAAAGTTTTAGCAACATCTCTAGTTTTTAGACCTGCTAGTTTTTGATTAGCAGTATGTACATCACCATTTAATATTTCATTAGTAAACTCCTCATCATTCATATAGTGTGCTAACATTCTTAACTCTAATCCAGAAGCATCTATACCTAGTAAAACATTGCCTTCATCTACTGTCCAACAAGCACGACACTCTTTACCGAAAGGTTGTCTTACGCTAGGAATTTGCGCTGTGTTTGGACTTCTATGTGTCATCCTTCCTGTGATAGCTCCGTTAGATATGACAGCACCATGTATTCTGTTGCCTTCAACAGCATCTATCCAAGAAGATATTTGAGCTATGCGTTTTTGCAGTAACAAAAACTCTGCTATCAACTGTGCTTCTGGTATATGCTTTATCTTTTTTAGAGTTCCTTCATCTACAATAGGTTGACCAGTAGGTGTAAAGCGTTTAGGTTTCCAACCAAAGTCTGTTAAGTATTCTCCAATCTGTTTACGACTGCCGAGATTAAAGTCAACTAACTTCTTACGCATGAAAGGCTCTGTGTTACCAAACCACAAACAGTTATCGTATTCTTCATCAGTCAACCCACGTTTAGATAAATCACCATCTTTTTTTACATAAGGTTTAACTAACTTATCATCTACCCATTTAGGTTTGAATGTAACTCTAACTTCTTCTTTAACTTCTTCTATCCTGTGCTGTAAATCTGCAAGCAAAGTCATGGCAGCTTTCTCGTCAAAAGCAAAACCATTCTCACGTTGTTGTTGAATAATCTCTGCAACTTTGTGTTCTAACTCTATGCTTTCCTTACCAAAAAGAACTGTATCTTTCTTCAATCTTTCGTACACTAACTCATTGAGTAGCACATCTTGGCTACAGTATTTAAGCATTTCAGGTGTGTATTCTTCAAATGAATCAGGAGATTCTAACTTGTGATAACCTGTTTTGTAACCCCAATTTTTCAAACTGTGTCCGTTTTCTTGAGAAGGGTTAGCAAGTCTAGACATAACCAAAGTATCATACACTTTGTTTTTTAGTTCTACTCCTAACAACTTTTTAATTACAGGTATATCATATCCAATAATGTTATGACCTACTAAAGTGTCAGCACTTTTTAAATAGTCTATACCTTCTTCAATTTTATTAGGAGGAAACTTTTTTATTTCTCCTGTAGTAGATTTAGCAACTATGCACCATAGCTTAGTCGGCTTCAATCCGTCTGTTTCAATATCAAATACTATTTCAGAACTCATATTCTGTAACCTCGTTGTCGAATGTTTCTTGTTCGGTATCTTCAAAAAGTCTACCAGTTTCAGAATCATAAACTAACTTACAAGCTAGTCCAGTATCTCCTGTGTATCTAGACTTCAATACTCTAACCTTAGTTGTGTTGGCTTCTTTTTTATTAGCAGCCTGTTGATTTCTTTCTAATGCTATCACACAATCAGACAACTGCGCAATACCTTGTGAGCCTTTTAAGTGAGATAAAGAAACTTCTACACCTTTCTCATGTCCTTTATCTCCTGTTGCTCTTCTCAAATGTGAAACAAGAATCATACCTACTCCTGTTTCTTCTACCAAAGATCGTAAACGATTCATCAAACTATCAATACCTCGTCTTTCATCTCCTTCTGTCATTACATTTACTAGCATGTGTAAGTGATCTACTACAACCCATTGACACTCACAACCAACTATGATGTATCGTAGCTTAGAAAAGATCTCGTCTATGTCTGTTGCACCTAAATGAGCATGGACAAAGACTCTGCCTGTCTGGATAACTTTATCAAATAAATTAGACAGTTCTTCTTCTGAATACTTATTACGCTTTTCGTTAAGATATATCCTGTCATTAGCTTCAATAGATAAAAGTCCGTCAGTAGTTCTAGTCCAGTTCTCTTCAAGAGCAATGATACCTACGTTATCTTCGGTATTCTTAATAAGCCAATGCTCTAACTCTCTAGTCACACTAGACTTACCAAGACCTGTACCACCTGTAAGTGTTACAAGCTCTCCTTTGCGCATACCAAAGAGTTTCTTGTTAAGACCTTCCCACGGATAGGCAACACTTTCTTTTACTTCTCTGTTCAACCAATCGTCTTTCTTACTTGACAGCTCTAATATACCAGAAGGAGTATAGGTCTTAGCTTCCCAAAAAGATTTGTTAAACTCTTTGAATGCTTTAGCTTTGAGCATATCGTTAGCGTCTTTATACTCTGTTGGTAAAGTCATAATCTTAGTTTTGTTTGGTCTGAGTATCTTAGCTACCTTCTTAGCTGCTTCTCTGCCTTGCTTGTCAGAGTCAAAGCAAAGAACAACATTGTCATAGGACTCTACAAACTCTATGCTTTCTCGTATATCTCTAACAGCAGCACTAGCACCACGCTTCAATGAAACTACAGACCAGTTACCTTTAAACATTTCGTAAACTGCCATAGCATCACACTCTCCTTCTGTAATCGTGAGGTACTTACCTCCGTGTTTGAATAGCTGTTCTCCGAATAGTCCTGTATTTTCTAGCGTTCCGTTACAGTAGAAGTTTTTCTTCTCTACATTCCTGCCTTTAGTTCCTACAATATCTGTTCCTTTGTAATAAGGATAAATGTGTTTGGTTACCTTGCCTGCAAACACTTCACTTTTTACACCATACTTAACAGCAGTATCTCTTGATATAGCTCGATCAGTTAGAGCGTTGAAACTTAACTGTGGACTTTCTATCTTAGGTTGTGATGATACTATTGTGGGTGTAACTACATGGGTATTTGTTCCGTCATACTTAGGAATAAACTTGTTACAACTGAAACATTTTGCTGATCCATTTTCATTTACAGAAACTGCATCACTACTCCCACATAAAGGGCATGGTTGTTTATGTTTTATAAATTTTGTTTCCATTCTATCTCCTTAGAAAAATTGAGAGGTGGATAAGTCACCAACTTATCTCTTATACTGTTGTCGTGTTACCTCTCATTAAATTTTAATTGTTTGACTTTACTGTTGCGTCTTCCTCCTCTGCTTTTTCAGTATTGTCTGATTGATAGTCTGCTATAAGTTCATTACGAAAAGCCTTGATAACTATATCTTTTTCTTGTAGCCTAACCAGTAATAAATTTTTATCATTGGTTAGTTGATGAAGCCTAGCTACAATGTGTTTGCCTTTGTCTGATAATTCATCAGGATTTATTTGCACTCCGTCAATCGTAAGTAGAGGTTGTGTAGATTCGTTAGTCATACTAGAACTCCTCTCCACCTTCTCCGTCTTCAAAGAACTCAGATCCGTCTGCGTTCCTGTAAGGTATTAAATCTACAACTTGAACAGCTTGTAAATCTAATCCTGTATATGGTCCGTAAGCACCTGCTCCACTATATTCGTTATACTGTACACGAATTTTAGATCCGTTGCCTACTGCTGCATCCAAAGGTTGTTTGTTAACATCAAGCAAACGAGGTGCAGGTCTTACCATTCCCTTCGGTCCGTTTACCTTACGCTTAATAACTAGCGCAGGACCTTCGTCCATTTGTTTAACTTTGTGTCCTCTAGAAGCAAAGTCGTTTGCAGTTTCTTCGTCAACAACTAAGTTAACACTATAAACTGGTTCAAACTTTGTGTTAGGTGTCTGTATAGAACACCAATATCCTTGTCCTTCTAAAATTGCCATGTCGTTCAATCCTCCTGTGGCTATGTGTTAAAATAAAGTGAGAGTTTTGAGAGCCACTCACTCTCGGAGTGTGCTTTATGTGATGCAAATTAAGCGGAGATAGACTACAAAAACAAGGGGAATATGCTTAACTGCTCTCTCTTTTGGTCATTATATCATACACTAAAATATAATGTCAAACTTTTTTACCATCCTAAATCTAATTTCTTTTTAAGTTCAGGAATACCTAACATATCTTTGTAACAAGTTATGTTGGGATATTTTTTTAAATACTTTACAATCCATTTATCAGTCATAGCTGATAAGTGCATAGTTCCTTTGACCATGAAGTGTGTTTGTTTAGAAAGCATAACATCTATATTAGATAGGTTTACTTTCTCTGCTTCTTCTTCGTTCAATAAACTACGCACCCATTCAACTTGAATAGGTTTGATAAGTCTTCTAATTTTTTTCATCTGCTTTGCGTTCATACATTATTCATCCATGTTATGACAGGCATTACATACCATTGCCCTGTTCTAAACATATAGAATAACATAGAACACAAACAGATTGCAACTATTATTTTATTTATTTTCATCAAAATATTTCTTATCTATAAATATTTGATTATGTTCATAATATTCCTGACATGAAGCATACAAAGGCATACCATGCTCTGATCTTTCATGGCAGTTTTCTATGTATAAATTATTAACAAACACATCAAATTCTTTTTTAGACTTTCTAATATCTTGCTCCATTTTTTTATAGTCTTTGACTATTTCTTCTGATAAAGCACTCATATTATTTCCCCACCCAAAAAGTTATATCAGCAGTATCATCAAAAACTATAAACTTCTTTTTGTACTCACTTTTATCCCAATCTATTTCACGGATACCATTCTTATCTTTAATTTCTTTTCCGTTCTTGTGTTTCTTATACACAAAATCTCGTTCATGGTATGTAATATCAGGATAATCATGTGGACTTATATCTTCCAAGTCTATATCTATACCTAGTTTCTTTTTAACAAGAAGCTGTATTGCTTCCTGTACCTCGTAGTAATCAAATGTTAATTGCATTATAAACACTCCTTTACAATGTTCTCAATGATAGCGTCAATGTTATCTACTGCATCTTTAGGTAGTAAAGATATAGCAATCTTGTTAGCTATCTTTTCTTTTAGTTTCCATTCATTTACACCTGTCTGAGTAGACAATACTCCGTTCCATCTGTCATACTTTAATTCAAAGTCGTTTGCATAATTGTAAAGTTCTACTCCTCTAGAAACTTTCCTAGACAATTCATCTCTTGATTCTTTTAATATTTCTATTTGCTTATCAAAAGCCTTAACCTCGTTAGCTGTTGATAGCAAATTTTTGTACTCTTTACATTTCTTAACTGTATACTTTGCTTGAGTTTCTTTAGAGCTTATTACTCTATCAACAATAGTATCAACGATTGCATCTTGTTCAAATTTTCTTATTTGTGTAGCCATTTTTAGTTCTCCCATTTGTGATTTAAAATTGTTTCGATAGACTCGTTTGCTTTTATTATAAAACAATCAGCATCTGACGCTAAGTGATCTTGATTAAACCAAACAGTCATATCTCTTGTGTCTTCATTCATAGTTATTTTATCAATAACTTTCCCATCTATCTCTTGTCCTACTTTTAACTCTAACATTTTATATCTCCTTTCCTTTTCTAGTGTACTTAGTCTTATCTCTGTGTGTTTTAGGTTTATGGAACTTGTCCATGTTTTTCTTAACTGGATTAGGTTTCTTCATCAGAAATCTCCTCTCTGTATTGCTCTGCATATTCTTCATATTTTTTATCTTCTTTGTAATCTATGTGTGTATAAACTGCACCTGACCAAAGAGTTGCAAGCACAATCACTACTGTTAAAAATTCCATATTAATTTACCACCTTCACCCACCACTTAGGTTTATCTCTGCCCTTCTCCCACTTAGCATAGTGTTTCTCGTTGATACAGTAGTCACGATATGCTTTGATAGGATCGTCATTCTTGTATTGATCTGGCATAGCTTGTGCAACTGGTGTTATTTTAGCAGTATCTACCTTTATATTTTTTGGTCTTTTACATAAATGAAAGCCCAGTTTAACAAAACTAGCGTGTTCTCTACCATACCTGTATTTATATTCCTCACTTAATGCTAAGAAATGGTCTACTAACCACCAGTAATTAGCACTTGTTTCTCTAGCCCATACAGTACAAGGATGATTCCAGTATGCTCTCTTGTATAAACCTACCTTGTCTGCATACTCGTCACCATCTAACTCTCGGTGTGCAGTACATAACATCTGCGCTGTCTCCAACGGCATCTTCACTAGCATCTTGTCAGGCTGTGCTTGTGCTGACTTGGTTGGGCAATCATAAAAATAAAATATGTTCATAGTTAACTCCAAGCTTTTGAATCTAACATCTCTGTATAGCGTATCTCTTTATACACTCTAATGCAAGACATATTATTTAAATAAAACTTTCTTTGTTGCCAATCAATAACTCCAGAAGGCATAGTAGCAACAGCACACAGCCCTGTAATTAATACTTCATCATCATCTTCTTGATACTCTATCTTGAAAGGTTTAACTTTTCTATCTGTTGTTTCTTTTCCGTTCACATCTTCATAGTTAAACATTAACTCAGCGTTATCATCTGTGAAAGTAAAGAACACTTTTAGTAAATCACTCTTGTTCATATTTATCTCCTTAGTCTATTAGTGACATTGCAATATCATCTTTAGCTTGTGGCTCGTCTTCATCATCTCGGTAAAAAATAGGTTTACCTTCTCCCATTCGTGATGTTTTTGGAATATCTTTAAAGTGATAAGGTATAGTACCCATATACTCTTCTATCGTTATAAACTTTGCTCGTTCAAACTCTGCGTCTTCGTCAAACTTTCCTCTAGTTACATCTAAGCAAGCAATGTCTTCTGCTTGTTGTTCTGACTCTGCAACTACAGATACAACTACTTCAAATGTTACTTCGTATACTCTCTCCATTAGTCTACCTCCTCACTTTACTTAAATAATCCATCATCCTACTAGGATCAGGTTCGTTTGTTAGCTTACTTAAATAATCGTTTTTTAGCTTCTCGTTCATTCCCTCATAAGACTTATCCTCGTCTAAAAGTTTATCAACTTTTTTCTGATAGTCTTTATCTTTATCAACACCCTTCCACCAAGAATCAAACTTGTCAGGGTATACAATCTTTACTGCGTCTTCAAACTTCATAATTTAATCTCCTTCTTTCTGAAGCAGTTAACTTCCAATTAATTACAAATCCACTGGTGTCTGTCTTAGCATCACCTTTAGCTTTCAATCCTACCACAACACGCTTGTTTCCGTCAAGGAATCTCATGTCTGTCTTATCACCATCAATGACACGCAAACCTTTGAAAGTCTTAGGTAATCCTTCTTTGAATACAACTGCTACATTGTATTTAATACTGTCAAAGTAATCTGCATACTTCTTGTTGGCTTCTGAGAATGACCAAGTAAGATGATAGTTAGGTATATGTGATACTTTACGATTAGGTATCTTCGTGTAGTCATAGAATTGTATCTGAGGAAACTTCTCAAACACAGTAACACCTTCGTGCTTAATAGTTTCCCATTGTATATCTGATGTTCCGTTCAATCTCAAAGCAGGTAGTTTGTTTCTACGCTCACAGTATCTGATAAACTTTTCTATGTCAGCATACAGCATAGTCATAAAAGTTTCTCTGTCCTCTAAGAATAGTTTAGTCTTTCTATCTCTAGCTTTATGTATAGTTTTGAATACTCTAGCTCTACCTGTATTATCAAGACAAGGACCTTTACATTTAGCAATTACTTGAAACGGACATATCTTAGTATTGCTAGGTCGTAAGTGCATGATAGTAGATATGTACTCACTCAATTTATTATTACCTTTATCTACTTTTGGATTAGCGTTTGGTGCTGATAATAACTTAAACATTTGTTTACTCCCAAGCTGTGAATGACATAGAAGGTTTATATGTTATACCTTCTGCTACCCAATCCACTAAATTATTTAAGTGATGATGTACCCATTCTTTGACATCTGTGCTATCACCTTCTTCATTAACACCTAATACTAAAGCTTTACCTGCTAGAGGTTGATCATGTAGTTTAAAGTATCTTTGATTTTCAACAAACAAACCTTCATCATCTACAAAAACAGTGTGGTCGTCTATGCTGTAAACTGCATCAATAAGCTGACACCCACATAAAGTGTAGATCTGTTGTAATGTGTTTTCTTTTTCTAATGTAACTGGTTTAATTGTTTGATCGAACGGATTAATAAGATAACCTTTCATAAGGTACTCCTTTGTTAGTGTATTAAAAGATAAGGGAACAATGTTTATCACAGTAGCTAACTGTCTAGACTATTTGATTACACACATTAGTCATCAGATTTATATGTGAAACCCTTTTTAAAAAGTAGTTTTTTAGTCACGAAGATGACTACCAACTCCTCTGACAGCTCCGCTTGACTATCTTATACCGTGGTTTACCCAGTCTGTCTCCTGCAGTAGATGCGCTTTTATAGTCACACCAACAACTCTACATTACATTGTTGGTCAGACTCACAGAGCAAGCTATGGTGGCACAGTTTCTAAGACTGCGTAATATAGCTTGTTGTTTTTCCTCCTAGCTAAAGATAGCGTTGTAGAGTTTGTTACCTGTTGAAGCTTCTCGAACAGCTTCAAAACAAGGCTGTATATCACAAGAGATAGGCATCTCAAGGATTTGCATTGTAGGATTGATGATACCTACATCTACATTTTTCTTAAAGCCAAGCTTTTGTTTCTGATCAGCTTTTGCTTTAGGAATGTATACAGAAGTTCTGCCCTTGTGGTAAGCATGGAAAGTATTCCCAGAAGAATATCCTTCACGATTCTTACGAGAACGAACTCGTATAATGCTTGCTCCAATTCTAGAACCTTCAAACCATAAGTTCTGTACTGATAAAGGTGCTTCTTTAATTGAAGTTGTAGTATCACTACCTCGTGCTGAATAAGTGATAAAGTTTTGATGAGTATTATGTGGCATAGTTGCCCTCCTTAAGTTACTCGTTAATGTAATGTCGACCTGTGCCGACCAACAAACTATGGCAGATGCCGAGAAGTTTGTCAAGTGGTTTGACGCGCAATTAAACTTATTAGTTCTTCATATCTATATCTCCTCTTTTAATACCAGAAACTTTCTTATCTAATTCGTCATCATTTTCCCAAATATCATAATCTTCCTCTTCAGGATTAGGATTAGGTAAACTCTCTGCATACTTTAAAGTTTCTAAAACTTCTTTAGGATTTTGATAACTCTGAACATCATCACCTTTATATTTATGAAAAGGTCTATCGTCTTTATAAAAGATAGCTGTTTCAGCATTACGACAATCTTTTGCGTATATATCATCATGTAGTTTAAGATTTTTATTTGAACAGTAATGATACTTACCAAACTGTACAGATACAGTATAGCCATTTTCAAATGTAATCTGAAAACCTTGACCACCTTGAATACTAAAGTTATTATTACTCATGATACCTCCTTAGGTAAAAGTTGAACATTCCAAATATATTTGTCATATGTATGACACCAAGTTCTAAAAACATAAAAGCTTTTAGAACGATTCTCAAATAAAAACACTTTGTCTTTAGAAGCAAGACTCCTGTTCTTACACTTTACTTTAAAAGAACTCAAATATGTTTGAGCCATCTCGAAACTTAGAAACTGCTGTATCATAATTATCTCCTTAGATAGTCTGTCTGCGTTTGCCGAACCATTATGCCCGATACCCAAATCTGTGTCAAGCCCTTTGGTGCGCAATTAAAGTTGACAAGAGAAAAGTATTTTAGTATAATCTCCATAGAAACTAAATGTTTAAAGATTAAGGGAAGTAGAGGTTGTCTGCTTCTAAAACTTCTAAAACTTTAAAAGATATGGGAGAATAATATGTTATCCACAAGTTATACAAAGTTATCCACAGGTAAAATACAGGAAACTAACAGCTCGTTCAGTACTCAGGCGGTGACTCGTTCAGTACTCAGGCGGTTACTATGTCCGTACTCTGTAGATTAATTCAATTTAAATTTAAATTTTTTAGTAAGGCATGGGTTTGGGAAAATGACCATCTTTATTAGAAGCCCAAAACCTGTGTATAACTTGCTATAGTTAGCAGGTCAGAAAAAAGACCGAAGAACTCAAGTTATGCACAGTAGATTTGTAAGTAAGACTTATGCCAAAAATCAAGGGTGTGTCATACCAAAATTATTCACTCAGGACATTTCTCCCTTTTTTGACAGGCCGTTTCACGGATCGTCAAAAGACTCGAAGCCTGATGTGACTAATTTGTGATATACGGCAGACCTTGATTTTCTGCATTCGATCTTGTCTATTTTAATAGACTTAGAGAACACATAATCTATAAAAAACTTCAGACAACACTGCTCCCGGTCGAACCGATAAATCTAATCGACTGGGATTGGTTATCTCAAGTTTTTAGATTATGTACATTGATCGAATGCTGCAGAAGTCTTATAGATAAAAAAAAACTCCCAACAAGTTAATGTTGAGAGTCTTTAAAGTTAAAGTATATGTAAAGCTTTATACTTTAGTAGGAACTGCCTTAAGGAATTTATCTATTGTATCAGCTTCCTTATTATAAGTTTTGAATGCTTTACATACTTTAACGACATGCTTCTTCGATATGGCTTTGTCTTTGTTTTGAAAGTATGCCTGACAAGCGTCTGAATCAAACTTAGCATCATCAAGTAATACTCTGGAAATTCTACCTCTTACTTTCCAGTTGAAAGATTTTATAGTTGATTCAGACTCACCTACTCGAGGATCTTCATCAAATGCTAATTTTACAAAGCTATCTAAGACAAAGCCTGCAACAGTTGCACATTGTTTATATGTTGACGGTTTTCCTGACAGCTTCTTAGCATCAAACTTAGTAGAAGATTTTTGTTTTAAAGTTTTAAATTGTGATATTTTCATTGTTTATTCCTCCTTAGGAAATTGTAATGAAGTTTATGTTATTGACGAAATTGTCAATGGCTTGATAATCAGACGATACTTCTGTCTGAAATGATACTAGTGGAAAACCCTTTGACCAATGATATCTGATCATAGTTTTTGCCACAGGTAAACTGGAAGTCTCTAAGACTTTATTATTATTTGCAAAGTTTAAGTGTATGACTGGCTTCTTAGACATGTTGTTTCCTTTGTATAGTATAAGTTAAACACAATGATAGCACAGCCTTTATAGTTTTTGAAGTGTCAAATGCTCGATAATTTTAATTATTTTATAAAAATATGAAGTATTTTTGTAAACATTTTACACTAGAAAACTATAAAGGTATCGTAAACTAGTTTAACTACTAAGAAAACATGTCAACAGCCAGGCATACACAAATTTTAATAGTCTTCAAAGTGGCAACAAACTACTCAGATATCAAAGTCTTACTAAACTTTTAAAGTTTCAGAAGTCTGATTATCATTATCATAAACTTCATAGTTTTAAGGAGGAATACTTTGAAAATATTTATATAAACTTTAAAGTTTTTATAGTATTGTGATTTGTATATTCTGCTGTCAGAGAAAACCTTTATAAAAAGCCACTCAGACTCTCAACATTAACTTGGAAGGACTCTATAATTCAGTAGTCCTATTAGTTTTGGGCTTTTTATTTAGAGGGAGGGCAGAAGACCATACCCATGCCACTATATATCTATGTACTGATCATACATTTTTAGAAGTTTTAGTAGTTAACCAGATCTAACTGGTATATCTGCGCCTATTAAAGACTACAGAGATCTACATATGTGACCTGCTCGGCACATAAGTTATTATATAGTTAATTTTTAAGTTTGTCAAGAGCTATATAAAATAAATTTGACAAAAGTTCTATCTGGCTATATACTTTATGGATGTCTTTCACAAATATTACAGAGATTTAAAAGAATGTCAGTACTTCCTAGCAGTAATAACAATCAAACAAGAACGCTTACTGAAAAGCAACAATCATTTCTAGAACATTTGGTAGATACTAAAGGTGATGCAAAGTCAGCAGCACAATTAGCAGGCTACTCTGGACACCACTCACAGATAGTAAAGGCTTTAAAGACAGAGATTATAGAAGTAACTCAAGATATACTTGCAAACTCTGCACCTAAAGCAGCTTTTAAGGTTGTAGAAATCATGGAAGCAGATCGACCAGTAATACAAGCTAATAATAAACTAGCTGCTGCTCAAACTTTGTTAGATAGAGTAGGAGTTTCTAAAGTAGATAAGTTGGATGTAACACACAAAGCAGCAGGTGGAATATTTCTGATGCCAGATAAAGAACCAATGGAAGCAGTCAAAACAGAATACACAGAGATAAGAGGAGAAGAGTAATATGGATATAGTAATCATGGTAGGTTTTGCAGTTCTAGTAGCTGCTATCGTAGTAAAAAGAAAGAAGCCTGAATTATGGGCAAAAGTTGTGGAGAAGTTTAGTAAATGGAGTTAAGTTTAATACCAGACGGTTATATTAAAAGAAAAACATCTACTATTCCTTTTGGTTATGAGATAGATAAAAACATAGAAGGTTATTTAAAACCTAACCATGAGGAAGTAGATCTTTTAAAAGAAATATCAGAATCTGTCTACGCAGGTGAAATAAGTTTAGGTGTAGGTGTAGATTGGTTAGAATATAAAACAGGCAAAACTATGAGTAGAGCAGGTTTAAAAAAGCATGTAGATAAAGTTTATGGTAGAAAAAAATAAAAAATACTTGACAGATTCTCAAGGGAACTATATACTTAAGAAAGATGGTTCACCTAGATTAAAAGCAGGTAGACCTAAAAACTCTGAACTTTCAGCAGACAAAGCAACAAAACAAGCTGAAAGAAAGTTAAAAAGAAAAAAAGTTAAAGCTAAAAAACTGACAAGGAAGTTGTCAAAAGTTCAAAAAGAACTTGACAAGGAGGTCAAAGCTTTAACTTCTAATGTTCTAACAAACGAAGAAAGTAAAACTCTTCCTGATGCAATACAAGAACATTTAGATAAAACAGGTTCGTATGTGGCTTTCATGCCTAATGACGGACCTCAGACAGATTTTTTAGCTGCACCAGAAAAAGATGTATTGTATGGTGGAGCTGCAGGTGGTGGTAAAAGTTTTGCAATGTTAATTGATCCATTGCGCTCTTGTCACAATCCTGTACACAGAGCATTGATACTTAGAAGGTCAATGCCTGAATTAAGAGAATTAATTGATA
>Ga0114932_10001969_pt1 | contig 22485 bp, 14 predicted proteins | sample 2SBtaG_2_FD_87286 | JGI IMG/M metagenome (GOLD analysis project Ga0114932, IMG submission 87286) | Deep subsurface microbial communities from Kolumbo volcano to uncover new lineages of life (NeLLi) - 2SBTROV12_ACTIVE470 metaG | ecosystem: Environmental > Aquatic > Marine > Volcanic ...
ACAGCTCCGTCGACTCGCGTAAGATGGTGGCTGACTTCATGGCGGGGCTCCTCCGGGTCTTCGGGCCAACTCGTTGTCTTTTCCAGAGTTAGCGAGCTTACGGGGTGGGTCCCGCCGTTTCAGACGGTGGTCCGAATACTACGTGCAGTAAAATTCACACCCCTTGAAAAGCACCAATGCAAGATCGGGAACGGCACCACCGCGCGATGGAGTGCTGCCGACCTGCATGAGGTGCTGGCAGCGGCTAAAGCGCACCTTGAGGCAGATCCCTCTGTAGTCTTTTTGTTTGTCTCGCAAGACCCCGCCAGGGCGCTCAGTGACCTAGCCGACCGCGCGCGGAGTTGCGATGACAACGCCAAGGATTTCCTGGCGTATTGCCTGACCTCGCAGGACCATCGCCGGGACTATCAGAGCTTGTGTACCAACTGGGCGCTCAGCTCCATTGAGGAGGCCGACGCCCGATCCGCAATCGGGCTGCTGCGTCGGATGTACTTCGAGCGAGGATTCTGGGAGCCGTACGAGAAGAGTCTCCTTTACCGACTCGCCGAGTCCATTGCTGAGGGCGACGGGAGGGAGATCGTCACGTTTCTGGGTGCTCACCTCGAAGGAACTCTCGGGAACAGTCACCGCTCGGATGAGCTTCGTACCGCACTAAGAAAGCATGGGTTACCTCCACTAGACCTGAATGGTGACCAGAGAGTTCCAGACGGAATAGAGCGCCTCCAGGCCCGCTTTTGCTCCGCCCTTGAGCCGTACCTCATCTGCTCTGGAGTCCTCTCGCGGCCCGAACCAAAGCAGCTTGTCGAGCGCATGCTCGCCGATGGCGGGGCACGGCTATTGTTCGTCACCGGCGATGCCGGTAGCGGTAAGAGCGGCGTCCTCCTTGAGTCCGCAGGGCTTCTCGCAAAGCAGAATGTCCCCTACCTCCCAATACGGCTTGACACACACTACCCAGACAGGGCTGTCCGCGCGTACAGCAGGGAACGCCTAGATCTGCCCGCAAGCCCCGGCATCTGCCTCCGCTCCTTGGCCGGTGGGCGTCGAGCTGTGCTCATTATTGACCAACTCGATGCCGTTCGCTGGACTTCGGCAAACTCCGATGTTGGCTGGGAGCGGTGCAAGGAGATCATCGATGAGGCGCTCGGCTTCTCGAATATCACAGTGGTCGTCGCCGGTCGAACGGTAGATCTTGAGGACGACCAGAGGATCAAGCATTGGAAGAAGGGAAAGGAAGTCGGCCAACCCATAGAGGTTGAGCCATTCCAAGTCGGGCGCATGCCCGAGGATGTTGTCGCCTCTGTCTTAGGTCAATACGGCGTCGCTTATGCATCCCTCCTACCCAGAGAAAAGGATCTCCTCTCGAATGCCCAGAGTCTCCAACTGTGGTGGCGGCTCGCCGAGGACAACAAGGTCGGGACCTTTTCAAGTCGTGCGGCGCTGCTTGGCTCGTACTGGGGCCACTATCGAGACAAAGCCGTTGACGAGTTCGCTGGTGTCACCTTCGACGGACTGAACGGCCTCTTGGATCAACTCGTTGAGTTCATGGACACACAGGGTCGCCTAGACGCGCCCAACGCTCTGCTTGAGCGCGATCGTGCGGCGACCGCTGCCTTGTGTGGGCTGGGGATCCTCGACCGCACCAACGGCACTACCCGGTTCGCTCACCAAAGCCACCTTGACTACTTGACTATCGAGCGCGTCTTTCAGCGTTCTCTCCAAGGAGAAGTGTCTGCGATCGAGTGGCTTCGCGGCCACGACCAGTCGCTCTTCCGCCGGGATCAGGTCCGGTTCCTGCTGCAACTCCTCCGCGATCAGGCGCCCAGGCTGTACTCGGAGTTCTTGCAGAACATCTTCTGCGCTGAGGGCATTCGATTTCACATCCAGCATCTTTCCCTCACCACGCTGGCGCAGGCTGACCCACCGAACGACTCCGAGCACACACTGATCAAGTTCCTGCTGGACGACGAGCTGTGGCGCCTGCATGTCCTTGAACTGGTGCTCGCCGGGAAGGCTGCGTGGCTTGAACGTCTCAGAGCCGATGGCACGATCCCGTCCATGCTGTCCTCGGACGACGAGACCAAGCGCAACGAGGCCCTGTTCTTGTGCTACCGCTCAGCGGAGTCAGCGCCCCATTGGTTCGAGCGTGTTCTCGCCCCGCATTGGGACTCGGGAGATCCCGAGTGGGTGGAACTCATCGGCTCTCGGCTCGCTATCAATGCCGAGCGGGACACGCCCACCGTATTCCAATGGCGTCTTGCACACGCTCGCTCAGGAGCCGACCACCATGGAATCCACAGCATCGGCCAACTCGCGAGTAAGGACCAGTGCAGTGCGATCTCGTACCTGGGCGCGATCGCCGAAGGACTGGTATCAAACGTGGAGAAAGGTGCGGCAGGGGACGAGCAACTCAGAGTCCATGTGGACACCGATCTATCCAAGGAGCTTCTCGACGCTTGCGAGCAGCATCCGCGCCATGCGTGGGACTCACTACAGCCTGTCCATGCACATGCGATCGCAACGGAGGAGGCCCTCACCGAAGCGGGCTACTATGCCCAGGATAGTGCACGGCAGATCGTCTCGATCCTCCACAGGTGCCTGCATGTCTCAGGCGCCGCGCTGCTCCAGGGCGACGGGGCATCGTTTCTTGCAGAGCTAAGGGCACTCGGGCAGAAGCCACCGGGTCATGCTCGCCGACTGGCGGTAGACGTGCTCGCTACTACTACGGAGGAACTCGTGGACGATGCTGTGTCCTGCTTCCTCTCCGTTGAGTGCCCGCTGGACATCGATGCGTCTCCAGAGTCTATGACGCAGAGCGACGGCCTGTCCCGACAGGACCCTGCTATCGGTGCTCTACGCACTCTCGCACACGCTTGCTCGGACGGCGCCCTCCGGCGCATCGAGGTCGAAGTGCTCGGTTTCCATGCCGACTACGAGCGCAGGTCGGTCGAGTGGCAGCTCGACTTGATCCGCGAAGGAAAGTGGAGAGGGCACCCGAACCACTACGGCCTGCCACAGTACGCTCTCCTACTCGTCCTTCCCGAGGATCGCCTCTCATCCAGGAGCGCGCGTGTGCTTCGGATGTGGCGAGGCAAGTTCGGCGAACTGAGCATGTACCGCCACGCTCGCTCGATAGAGGCACTCCCTGCTGGTTCCCCGATCCCCAGGGGCAAGGCCAAGTTCATCTCGGATGATGTGTGGGTCCAGATCGTAAAGGGTGAATGGTCTGGTCGGGACAACAAGTGGCGGGAGCCCAAGGATGGCAGGTACATCGAATACAGCCCGAGCAACTTCGCCTGGGACTTGGAGGGAGCTGGCAAGCTCAACCCTCCCCGGTACGTGAGGCTAGGGTTCCGACTTCCGAAAGATGCGAATGAGTGCTACTACACGGCGCTCCTGCGGGTAGCTGGAGTTGTCGCACGACCTGACGAGATGGATGCGTCCTGGACGGCAGCACGAGCCGAGGACACTGAGGCTCTGATCGCGCACATCGTGGACAGGGAGAGCACCGAGATCGCGAAGGGTATCTGCCGCGTCGTGGGCGAACGCAGCGGAGAGCCCTGGTCCGAAGGAATCTTCCGTCTCCTGCGCAAGTACGCGCTGGACCACCCTCATCCAGGCGGAAGCGCGTGGCCGGACTCCTCCGAGAATCAGGACGAAGGTCGATCACTGGAGGTGACCGCCCTCAACTCCGTACGTGGCTCGGCCATCAAAGCCGCCTCTCAGCTTCTATGGGCGCATCCGGACCTCCTCGACTGGGCGAAGGAGCTGGCCGAGAGAGTCGTCGAGGACCCGCACCCCGCCGTGCGAGCGGCGTCCTTCGATCTTGTCCTCGCGATCGGCAAGCACGACCTGGATCTCTCACTCAGTCTAATGGTGCGTGCGTATGACGGAGCTGATGATGCGGTCATCAGCGTGTTGCGCGGCCCTCGCCTGATCCTCCATCTCTGGCGACGCGAGGCAGAGCTGACTCCGGTGTTTGAACGGGCGCTGGCATCGGCCGACGAGAAGACGGTTGAACTCGCGGCCTACTGGACGACCGTGGGCAACACGCTGGAGGGCCTCTACACAGGGATGGCGAGCCAAGCCGCTGACAGTCCTACCGCCGTTCGTGTGGGCGTCGTGCGCGCGCTCGTTGATGTCGCTACGCAGTGGGGCGAGCATCGAGCCGGATGCCTTGATCGGCTTGCAGGCTTCCTTGAGGATGAGGACGAGGAGGTCCTCCGCGCAGTCGATAGCGTTTTCCGCCGCGACGGCTTCCTCGAATCAGAAGAGGCGCCCGCGTTCGCTGAGGCATTCATTCGCTCCGGCGCGTTTGGGAGGGATCCGAGTTCGTTCTTGCACCGACTACGCGAGTTCGAGGGCTCGCTGCTTCGCTATGCCAACGCCATCGAAGAGAGCGTCGTTCAACTCTCCGGACCCCTGGCGACAGAGACTCAGAGTCTCGGCAGCCGCCATGGGATGGCAGGCCGAGTCATCCCAACCGTCCTGCTCCGGCTCTACCAACAATCAGAGGGCCTTGAGAACGCTGACCTCAAGAGCCGCTGTCTCGATAAGTGGGATGCCCTGCTCAAGGCTCGGGTTGGATCTGGGGAGGCTGTCCTCCAAAAAATAGACTCTTAGCGAGACTGACACGCGGTCCCACCTCGCCCGTCGCCTGAGGGCTGGTGTCCCCGGGTCTGACGCTGCGTCAACTTTATCGGGATCGGAGATTCGAGAAGGCGCGGCGTCGATCGGGATGGCGGTTACCCGGCACGGGGGTGGTTGGCGGAGCGGGGAAGGGAGGGCCTCTGAGCGATTGAACAGTTGAACGCAATCTGCACGATGCGACTTGTCCCATTCCGTCGGGGGAGCCCTCACGATGCGCACCTACTACCTCGACTCTGGAGCACTATTCAGATTGGCTCAGGAGCCTGCCCTCTCAACGCGTCTTATCGACCTCCAAAGGAGCCGCCGCTTCCGCATCGCCATTGGCTACCGCACGATCTGGGAGGCGGCGGGAGTCCTTGTTCACAAGCCGGACGAGTCGGATCGCGTCATGAACGAGGCGCAGCTTGTTTTGGACCTTCTCCAAGCCGGAGGTGTCCTCACGAAGGATGGCTGGAAACTGTCGCTGGAGGGCCTAACCATCGCGCCCAGCAAGCGCCACCCCTATCGCCTCAGCCCTGTATTCCCGAGGGGGACACCCGACTACCAGCGTGGAGTTTCGCAGCTCCGCGTTATGGCTGACGGGAAGGCGAAGGAGAAGACGATAGAATGGTACGAGACCGTGCGTAGGGCATTCGATCCGGCTGAGTACGCGATTGAGCAGAAGCGGTTCGAGCAGCTCATCCGAGGAGATGCCCCGAGAGAAGGAGCAGATGCGCAGACTCTTCGCGAGAATCTCAACCACTACCAGCGCGTCGGCAAGATGGCCGAGGTGGCTGATGCGACCGCGAGGCGGATTGCTGAGGTCAACAACCGGCGGTTCGCGAGTGGCTGGAGTGTTCCTCCCGGCGTCGGGCCGTCGTGGTACGGACCATTCGGCTTCCTCCTCCGTTGCGGAATGGCCTACACGATGCTGCATGTGTGCAAGCACCCAGACGTTGGCACGCGGAGAGCGACGCGGGGAGACTTCCCAGACATCTGCCACATTGTCGTCGCGGGGATGCTCGGCGGCTTTGTGACGAACGACAGGCTCGCGAAGATCGCTTTCTGGATGACGTGGCCGTCGAGGTCGCGGACCTGCCCGCACTACGAGGATGAGTTCATTCCGATGCTCCGGTCTGACTGCGAACGCCACACGAATCTCGGTGGTTTCCCGAGCCGCCCGGAGGGGGCAGGGAGTTAGGAGGTCGGACATCCGGGAGATCGCCATGCGAGATGTGCAGCACCGAACCTCAGTAGCCACCAACCCCGGCCTGACAAGCCGTCGCGAGCCAATGGGGGCCTGAGAGATCGATTTCGCCCGGTTGGCCATTCAGTGTCCACCCGACTCCCGTGTACTCTGAGCCGTCCACGCACTCTCGGGGAACTCCAACCGATGGCCAAGCTCACGCTTCCGCAACTCGAACGGCACCTCTTCGGAGCCGCTGAGATGCTCGGGGTCAGCAACAGCACACTTAGGATCTGGGCGAGGTACTGGTGCTGCAAGAGATCGGCGAGGGCGCAAGTGATGCACGATTACAAGGCAGGGTCTGCCCTCCCCCTCCGTAGGCCAAGGATCTTCCCGGCCCATGTCCCGCGCGTGCCCAGGAGGGGCTACGCCCCAACTCCCCATGCCCGATAAGTCACTCTCCGAGTCGGACATCTGCGACCAGTTCATCACTCCCGCTATCGTGAACGCTGGTTGGGATTCAACGAATCAGATACGGCGGGAGTACTCGTTTACGGCGGGTCGAGTCACCGTCAGGGGACAGACGGCCAAACGCGGCCCGCGCAAGCGCGCGGACTACCTCCTTTCCTACCAGCCCAATCTCCCACTCGCGGTCGTCGAGGCCAAGGGGCCGAACCAACCCATCGGCGGCGGGATGCAACAGGCCCTGGCTTACGCCGAGTCCCTCCAGGTCCCGTTTGTCTTCACGAGCAACGGTACCGGCTTCATCTTTCACGACCGCACCGGCAACTCGAACCCCGTCGAGCGGCAGATCGCCCTCGATGAGTTCCCCTCACCCGGCGACCTCTGGAGCCGATACCAAGCCGCGAATGGTCTCTCCGATGAGGCAGTCGCTCTAGCTCGACACCCCTACTACGACGACTTCGGCGGCAAGGAGCCGCGCTACTACCAGCGAAATGCAGTGCAGTGCGCTGTCGAGGCCGTCGCCCGAGGTAAGCGCCGTGTCCTGCTCGCCATGGCGACCGGGACAGGAAAAACTTTCACGGCCTTCCAGATCATCTGGCGGCTGTGGAAGGCAAAGCGCGCCAAGCGCATCCTCTTCCTCGTCGATCGCAACATCCTCGCCGACCAGACCATCACCAACGACTTCAAGCCGTTCGGGCAGGTGATGACCAAGATCCGCCACCGCATGGCGGACACCTCGTACGAGGTCTACCTCGCGCTCTACCAAGCGATCACCGGAACCGAAGAGTCAGCGGACATCTACAAGCAGTTCTCCCCGGACTTCTTCGACCTGATCGTGATCGACGAGTGCCATCGAGGAAGCGCCCGCGAGACGAGCGCATGGCGTGCGATCCTCGACTACTTCACCTCCGCGATTCACCTCGGCTTGACCGCGACCCCGAAGGAGACGAAGGATGTCTCCACGCTCACCTACTTCGGCGATCCGATCTACACCTACTCGCTCAAGCAGGGTATCGACGACGGGTTCCTCGCTCCCTACAAGGTCGTGCGCATCGACCTTGACCGAGACCTCCAAGGCTGGAGACCCTCAGCCGGGATGCAGGACGACCTCGGTCAGGACATCGAGGATCGGATCTACAACCAGAAAGACATGGACCGCGTGCTGATCTTGAACCAGCGCACGAAGCTTGTCGCGGAGAAGATCGTCGAGTACATGGGGAAGACGGACCCTTACGGCAAGGCGATCGTCTTCTGCGAGAACATCGCCCACGCCTCACGGATGCGCCGCGCCCTCATCAACGAAGTCGCCGACAAGTACCCCGAGGAACTCACGAACGTCTCGAAGTTCGTCGTCCAGATCACCGGCGACAACGACGAGGGCAAGCTCGCCCTGGACGACTTCATCCATCCCGAGCGCCGCTACCCGGTGATCGCAACGACCTCGAAGCTGCTCTCGACGGGCGTGGATGCCAAGACTTGCAAGCTGATCGTCCTCGACCAGTCCATCCAGTCGATGATCGAGTTCAAGCAGATCATCGGGCGTGGCACCCGCATCCACGAGGACACGGGCAAGCTCTGGTTCACCGTGATGGACTTCAAGAAGGCGACCGAGTTGTTCGCCGACCCCGATTTCGACGGCGAACCCGAGATCATCATTGACGGGACACGCGGTACGGGCGGCACCGGCGGAGACGACGACGACTCAGATCCCCCCATCACGCCGCCGCCCCCCGAAGGAAGCACGCGGTACGTCATCGGGGATCTGCCGGTCTCCGTCGTCTCGGAGCGAGTCCAGTACCTCGACCCGCACGGGAACCTCATCACCGAGTCGCTTACCGACTACACCAAGCGCACCGTTCACGAGCAGTACGCCACCCTGGAAGACTTCCTCCAGGGATGGGAGAGCGCCGATCGCAAGCGTGCCATCCTGGACGAACTCGCCGATCAGGGGCTGTTCCTGGATGAGCTGCGTGAGCAGGTCGGAGCCGACTACGACCCGTTCGACCTCATCTGCCACATCGTCTACGGCCAGCCGCCGCTCACGAGGCAGGAGCGCGCCGCCGAGGTCCGCAAGCGCGACGTGTTCACGAAGTACGGCGCGAAGGCTCGCGCCGTACTCAATGCCCTGCTCGACAAGTATTCCGACCAGGGGCTTCTCGCCGTCGAGGACCTCGCAGTCCTCCGCGTCCAGCCCATCTCCGATCTCGGCACCACGGTCGAGATCCTCAAGAGCTTCGGCGGCAAGGACGGCTATCTCGCCGCCATACACGAACTCGAACGTGCCCTCTACTCTCGCGCAGCCTAGCCCACCAGGACGCCCCGCATGTCGCTCTCAGCAACCGTCAAGTCCATCCAAAACATCATGCGCAAGGACGTGGGAGTCGATGGCGATGCCCAGCGCATCGGCCAGCTCGTCTGGCTGTTCCTCCTCAAGATTTGGGACGACCGCGAACGGGAGCTAGAGCTGATCGAAGATGGCTTCGAGTCCCCGCTCGTGAACGTGCGCTGGACGGATGGTGGCGACGAGCAAGTCGCCGAAGACCTACGTTGGCGGACCTGGGCCGCCGACGCGGAAGGACTGACGGGTGATGGTCTACTCGGTTTCCTGAATGACTCGCTCTTCCCCGCGCTCAAGAACCTAGATCCAGGACCACGCGTCGAAGTCCGCGACAACGCCTCTCGCGCCGCCGACGCCCTGCACCGCCGCAAGGCCCTCGTGCGCAGCGTCTTTGAGGACGCCTACCAGTACATGAAATCGGGCACCCTCGTTCGGCAGGTCGTCAACAAGGTCCAGTCCGGGATCGACTTCAACGACAGCAAGAGTCGTCACCTCTTCGGGGATGTGTACGAGCAGGTCCTTCAAGGGCTCCAGGGCGCGGGCAACGCCGGGGAGTATTACACCCCCCGTGCGCTCACGCAGTTCGCTGTGGACATGATCAACCCGAAGCTCGGGGAGAAGATCTTCGACCCCGCCTGCGGCACCGGGGGTTTCCTCACCTGTTCGATCGAGCACATCCGCAGCAACGAGGTCAAGACTGCCGAGCAGGAGCAGGAGCTACATAGCTGCATCCACGGCGTCGAGAAGAAGCCGCTTCCGCATCTCCTTTGCACGACCAACATGATCGTGCACGGCATCGACGTTCCGACGGGAGTGCGTCACGACAACACGCTATCGCGCCCCCTCCGCGACATCACCACCAAGGACCGGGTGGATGTTGTCGTGACCAACCCGCCTTTCGGGGGAGTGGAGGAGGACGGGATCGAGAACAACTTCCCGACCGAGTTCCGCACAAGCGAGACAGCCGACCTCTTTCTCGTGCTCATCATGGAGCTACTCAAGCCGAGAGGCCGAGCGGCAGTGGTCCTGCCGGACGGGACTCTGTTCGGCGAGGGGGTGAAGACGCGCATCAAGGAGCGGCTCCTGACGGAGTGCAACCTCCACACGGTCGTCCGTCTTCCCAAGGGCGTGTTCTCGCCCTACACCTCGATCAACACGAACGTCCTGTTCTTCGAGAAGGGCCGTTCGACCGAGGAGGTCTGGTACTACGAGCATCCCTACCCCGAGGGCTACAAGTCCTACTCGAAGACCAAGCCGATGCGGATTGAGGAATTCGAGCCCGAGAAGGCGTGGTGGACTGATCGTCAGGAGACGGAGCGAGCGTGGCGAGTAGACATCGCCCAGCTCCGCGAGCGCGCCTACAACCTCAATATTAAGAACCCGAACGCTCCCGAGACAAACCACGAAGACCCCGAAGTTCTGCTCGCTCGATTCAACGAACAACGGGACACTGCATCAGCTATCCGTGAAGAGCTGCGGCAGGTGCTCACGGCCGCGCTCGGGGCAGGGGCTTGAACGCGGAGGAGCTTCTCGCAGCTTTCGAGACGTTAGCTGACGCTCCCAACGGCATCGTCCAGATCAGGGGGCTGGTGTTGGAACTCGCTGTGCGAGGTCTTCTCGTCCCTCAGAACCCGGAGGAGGAACCCGCGCGTGCGCTGCTAGAGCGAATCGAGGCAGAGAAGGACAGACTGCTCAGGGACAAGCTCATCCCTAAGCCCAGGTCAGTTCCAAAGATCGCCCCACACGACAGCTCGGTTGAGGTTCCCCAGGGTTGGGCGTAGACGCGGTTCGAGTGCTTCCACAAGAAACTCGGCGCGGGAAGCACTCCCAAGGGGGGAAAGCGGGCGTACACCGATGACGGCGTGACTTTCATCCGCTCACAAAACGTATGGAATGGCGGCCTTCGCCTAAACGACGCTGCGCGCATCCCCCAGAGCATTCACCAAACGATGGCGAATACTGTTGTTCGGCCGCGAGATGTCCTACTGAACATCACCGGAGCAAGCATCGCTAGATCAGCCATCGTGCCCGACAACTTCGACGAAGCAAACGTAAGTCAACATGTCGCAATCGTCCGACAGGTAGACCCCGACACGAATAAGTGGGTCCACCTCTTCCTGATCTCGCCCGTCGGCTATCGCGCGATTATGGACGTTCAGGTAGGGATCTCGCGAGAGGGGCTCAGCATGGCTAGCCTACGGCAGTTCTTGTTGCCGGTGCCTCCGCTAGAGGAACAAAGGCGCATCGTCGCCCGCGTTGACGAGCTGACGGTTCTGCTCGACCGCCTGGAGGCGGCAAAGGAAGCGCGAGACGCCACCCGAGCGCAGCTCCGAGACGCCGCGCTCGCCGCCCTCCAGGACGCCAACGACGCCGAGGAGGTGAAGACCGCGTGGTCCCGCATCGCGGACCACATGCACGACCTCTTCATCGACCCCGCCGACATCCCTCCGCTCCGCCAGACCATCCTCGAACTTGCGGCGAAGGGCTACCTCGTCGAACAGAACGAATCTGACCCTCCTGCCGCAGAGCTGTTGGGCGACCGTGCTGAGGTCACGGACTGCGATCCACCGAGCGGCTGGGCGTGGAGCACGATAGAGCGGCTCGGCGATGTACGTGGAGGCGGAACTCCGAGCAAAGGAAACGCCCAGTTCTGGGGTGGAACGATCCCCTGGGTGAGTCCGAAGGACATGAAGGTCGACCTGCTCGGAGCTTCTCAGGACTCCATCACTGACGCAGCCGTAGAAGGATCCTCTGTGAAGCGCATACCATCTGGTTCGGTGCTGATGGTTGTTCGCGGAATGATCTTGGCCCATTCCTTCCCCGTCGCCTTGACGACGGTGGAGACCACCATCAACCAGGACATGAAGGCTCTCGTGCCTTTTGATTCCAGGATTGCGCGTTACCTGCTCTTGCTACTCAAGGCATCAAAGCGTCACGTCCTCCAACTCGTTTCGCGGTCCACGCATGGAACATGCAAGTTGCCCACGGAACCTCTGTTCAATCTGCCGCTGGCGATCCCCCCACTGCCTGAGCAGATACGCATCGTGGACAGGGTCAACGAGTTGATGGTGCTGCTTGATCGCCTGGAAACCAGCGTCGCGCACGCTCGTGCAACCCAAGAAGCGTTCAGCGCGTCAGCCGTGCGAGCACTGCCGGGAGAGCGCCTCGGCCTGGACGAAAGCGACGCGGTCGCCGTCGGCTAGGCTCAGCGCCCCTTCCGTACGAACCATTCCATTGGCTTTCCGTACAACGCGGCCAGATCAGCGAACTCGACAGCGTCAATCCTGCGCTCCTCGGTCTCGCACTTGGACACCCAGCTCTGCGGCCGCCGCATCCGTCGAGCGACCTCGACCTGCGTGAGCCCAGCGTCCTTGCGAGCTTGTCGCAGGTGGGCGAGGAAGCGGCGGTGGCGATTCGTGTGGACCGACATCAGGGCACCCATCACGGCTCGTCTTTCGGTGGCGAAGCAGCCCACTACCGAGTCATGCGCTGACGCCAGATCCGCTCTCGGGATACTCCAGTTAGGGATACAATGTCCCCGTCAGTGGCTGAGGCGGCCCGGCTGGGAGCTGATCGGCTCTCCTCGGGAGGCAGGATGATCCAGAGAATGCGTGTACTTGTGCTCGTCGTCGCCGTGCTTGGTCTTTGCCCGGCGTGTGGTGGATCGGTACGCGTCCGGCGATCCCGTCTTGAGCGATCGCCGGCGTGCCCCTTCTCGGTGGGTGGGCGTCATGCAGACAGATGCCGCGCATCGCACAGATCTGCTCGTAGGCCTCGTTGATGCTCTTGATTCGGATCTCAGCTTCTCCTACGAACGAATCTCCGAGGTGTTGTGAGCGGTCTGGGTGGTACTGCATTACGAGTCGCCGGTATCTCTGCTTGATGTGCTCGATGGAGGCGGAGGCATCGAGTCCCAAGACGCGGTAGTGGACCTCCGCGCCGTTGGTTCGCCGTCGGCTCTGAGCAGCACGTCGGGCTTTGTGTGCTGAGTATCGCGGCCCTGGTAGTCCGAAGACAGCCTCGGCTTCTTCGAGGAGGAGTTCTTCCTCAGCACTGAGATTGTTGTCGGCGGTTGCGACTTCGAAGAGTGCGTCGAGGATCGCGGGCTTGAGCGCGGAGGGTGTTGTTTGGCGACGAATGATCCGTCGCGCATAGAACTCGAAGGGCTCAGGTGAGGTGCTCGCTTGCTGTACCAGGGCATCCAGCGACGCTGGCGGTGGTGTTGGCAGGCCCAGTCCGTCGCGGAGCAGCCGCCCGATCTTCCGGCGCTCGCGTTCGCACAGCGTTCCATCGGCCTCCCCCAGCTTGACGAAGAGGAAGACGAGGTCTGTCGTCAGGTCGTCGAGTACCCGCTGAGCCTGCTTGCGGTGCTCGGTGGCTGCGCGCAAGTCGGCTGGGGGGATGGGATGCTCTTGAATGTGGTTGAAGAGTGCGGTGACTACGTCGCGATCGACTCGTAGGTCTATGCGGAACTTTGTGCCGAAGAGGCCGCCCTCTGAGAGGGTCATCTTGAACGGCTCAAACTTGGCACTCGACAACGGAAGAGAAGCCTGTCCCTTCGCGACGGTTCCGTCGGAACAGAACCTGTGGCCCTGGTACTCGAAGTGACCATCTCGTTCGAGTTGGCTCACGTATCCCGCAACACGTTGTTCGAACGTCTGCTGGGCGATGTACTCGTAGGCTATCACCAGCTTCGGCGTGGCGTACATCGAGGTCCTGTTGATCTTGAGCGGGCTGGGATGACCCTTGCAGTGCAGGACTAGGTGAGTGTGCTGCTGGTTCAGGAAGTTGATCGTCTGTGAGAGCCAGTGCCACTCGATGTGCGTTACATCAGCGAGTTGCCGTGTCTCCCCACGGTGCTCGATGCGGTCCGGGTAGAGAGTGGCTGTGCCGAAGATGCTCTTGAGCCGCAGCGGCTTCTCCTCTGAGATGTAGAGGGTTCGGGGGCTCATGCGTCAAAACTCCGATGCCAGTATGCTTGAGGTCGGCAGATTGCCACCAACTACCCTGTTGAGGGTTACCGTGTACCCCGAAACGTTGAAGCCGTTGTCCACGAAAGTGAATACCTTGTTGGCGCTGTTGTAGGCCGTGTCGGGGCCAAACAGGTGCTTGTCACCGTACCACTCGGTTCCAGTAGCGAATTTGAGGCTGTACGAACCAGTTGGTACCTCAAGTTTCAACTGCCTTCGACGGTGGAGGAAGGCGGTCAGCACGGTGTTCCCTTCCTGCGTATCCACGAGCTTCACGAAAAAGTCGGAGTCCGGAGCGGCGCGCAGGGTCAACGGAGCCGTTCGCTCCCGCTTCGTGAGGATGGCTGTCGATCCGTGGATTGGCTTAGGGACAGGCGTGAGGGCGGTCGCTTCGCGGGCGAGGGAGTCGCTCGGGAGACCCGTCTGTTGTACTGGCCGGGAACGCGCTGGCGTCCTCTGGTGTGGCCGCGCCTTGGTTCTGTCTGGGGCGATTGCCCACACGACGATGACCACGAGCAACAGCCCAGCCCACACGAGCCCCCCGCCATTCCACGAGTTGGAGTAGTTCGTCGGCTGCGAACCGGTGGCAGCCACTACGAGGGGGGATCGACACGCACCGCAGATCGGTCGGAGGTCCGAGCCACGGTCGCCGAGGCGGTTCTTCTGGCCGCAGCGTGTGCAGACGACGACTTGGCCAGGATCCGGAGAGTGCACGGTTGCCGCCTTGCCTCGGTGTGCGACTTGTCCTTGGAGCAGTGCTCCTTCTCGATGGGTCAGCTTAGCACCGAGAGTGTCCCGCCGATCATCAAGAAAGGGGCGTGGCGGAGGCTCGGCTCCGGCGAGGTAGCGGTACCGACTAGTGCGATGACAGGCGCTGAATCGCGTTCAGCGTGGACCAGATGCGGTGCAGTGCTTGGACGAACTGGGTGCCAACTCGCACTTCCGCCGCGTGAGCCGTGTCCTTGACGTTCCGGTAGTCCAGCCCCTTGCCAAGCACGCCAAGAGCCTCCACGAAGCTCGTTTTTGGAGCGATGATCCGCCAAAAATAGTCGTGGTGCGGACCGCTCTCGATGATCTCGGCATCTGCCAGGGACGGACACGCTTCTCGAAGCAGGCGTAGATGTTCGACGCGGCGCGCACGAAGCATGACCACGTCGGGATTGGGCTGATGGGTGTCCAAGTTGTCGGCCAGGACGATACTGAAGGCGCCAAGGCGCGGGTGCTGAATCCACATAGGGAATCCTCGCAGAACGAAGGGTGAGCAGCGAGCGGCACAATGGCGTCAGAGAGACGCACTCTCGGCCAGCTTCGCCAAAGGTGCCGCGCAACGAAGGCGGCACCTGAAGAGCCCGCATCTTGCGCTGCGACTGCCCAGCAAGCAAGAACGCGCTGCTGGCGAACAACTCGATCGCGGTACGCAGCGGGTGCGTCAGATTCTAGGAGGGGGAGGGTACGGCGGAGCGGTTGGCGGTACAGAAGTGCGGATCGGCAGTGTGGTTGTTCTGAAGTGCCCAAGACAACTGACACGGTGTCACGTCTCCCGAAGCTGCTGCGGACCGGCGTTTCGTTACGATTCCCGGGTGGGTCAGCCGTCAGAGCGCCCTGGCCCCGGCGTCCTCGTGCTGGAGATCACGGCCAATGCGCGTAGCCCTCGACATCGACGACACGATCACACGCCACCCTGAGTTCTTCGCCTTGGTCAGCAAGGCGCTGATCGACGCAGGGCACGCCGTGTACGTGATCAGCTATCGCGAGGGGCAGGACGAGGTCGAGGGCGATCTACGCGAGATGGGGATCGCGTTCACCGAGGTGATCCTGCCAGCAGCCGGTGAACTCGTGGAGCAGGGTTTCTACGAGTGGAAGGCGAACGTCTGCAAGCGGCTGGAGATCGGGATCTTCTTCGAGGACATGCCGGAAGTGGTCAACGAGCTAGACCAAAGCACCTTGGGGCTCGTGCCGTTCGACCCTGCCCTTGGCAGGCTGACTTACGTCGAGAACTCGTAGGAGCGAGCAGCAGGGTTCCTGGCGAAGCTCATTTTGCCCGCCGCGAAGCGGGTGGTCCGGTGCAACCGCCGTGTCAGGATGCCGCCATCACCTGATCAATAGCCATCAGCGCGAGCCTTCTCTAGGAGGCTGTCAAACATATGCTGCCGGAGAAGCGGCGCCCACTGGCCGTACTTTGTCTTTCTCGTATCGCCCTTGGTGAGTACATGCCAGTAAGGAAGCCAGCGGTAGCTCGTGCGACCTGCTTGGAGAACGACGAGGAAAGGGAAGAACTCGACCCGAAAGCCTCGGTTCGGCCCCTTCTTCAACGTCCACTTCTTTCTGCGCGAAGGCAGATATGCCGCCAAGACTCGGGACGGCTTTCGACCCGCTTCCAGGCCAAGATCGAAGTCAAGCTCAAGCACGCGCGGGCGTGAGCATGTCGGACACTCCTGAACTCCGTGTGTTGCAATGCTTCGCAGCGCGCCAAAGAGTTGAGTGGGGAACTCTCCGCAACGGCATACAAGCCTCTTTTGCGTGGCCATTGTTGTGATCTCCCGTGCTTGCCTGCCCAACGGTGGTCTGGGCGGTGTGCCCTGGCTCCTATCATGCGATTTCCCGATCGATCCTATCCAAGTGGTGCAGCAGCCACGACGCGGACGGCACCCCTTGGTTCTGCTGTGGTTGTGGGATGGCGCCTTGGGTTTCTGCCATGACCACCAGACAGGGGTGGCGCGCGGGAGCTAGCCTTCCGAACGACCCGGAGTGTGGGGTAGGCTGGCTGTGACGAGTCTCGGAACCTTCGGCTACCCAGTGCTCGCTCCTGCGAGGCGATCTCTGTGAGGGAAAGAACAAAATGAAGGTCAGCACGATCCTTGACCACATCGATAGTGGCCACATGGCGCTGCCGGAGTTTCAGCGCGGCTACGTGTGGAACCGCGATCAAGTGCGCGGCCTCATGGACTCGCTGTACCGGCGCCATCCCGTCGGGAGTCTTCTTGTGTGGGCCACCGAGTCCGAGACCGCTGAGCACCGTGGCGATGGAGAACTGGCTTCCGGCATCGTCAAGCTCCTGCTGGACGGTCAGCAGCGGATGACGTCTCTGTACGGGATCGTTCGCGGTGAGCCTCCAAAGTTCTTCGATGGGCACGCGAAGGCGTTCACTGGCCTGTATTACCACCTGGATCGCGAGGAGTTCGCCTTCTACCAGCCGCTCAAGATGAAGGATGATCTGCTCTGGATCGACGTGTCCAAGCTCATGCGTGATGGAAACGATGGTCTGGGAAAACTCGTGACGCAACTGGGCACAACTCCAGAGCTTGCCCCCCAGCTCAGCGCGTACATTGGGCGCCTCAACCAAATCCTCGGCATCCGCGAGATCGACCTGCACATCGAAGAGGTCACGGGTGACAACAAGACCATTGACGTCGTCGTCGACATCTTCAACCGCGTCAACAGCGGCGGCACCAAGCTGTCTCAAGGCGACCTCGCGCTCGCACGGATCTGCGCCGACTGGCCTGAGGGCCGAGAGCGGATGAGAAAGTCGCTCCAGCGATGGCAGGAGGCGGGCTACCACTTCAATCTGGACTGGTTGCTCCGCAACACCAACACGATCGTGACGGGAGAGGCTAAGTTCAGCCACCTTCAAGGCGTGGAACCTGCGAAGATCAAGGATGGAATATTGCGCGCCGAGCGGAGCATCGACCACCTGCTCAACATCATCGCCGGTCGCTTGGGGCTCGACCACGACCGCGTGTTCTTCGGCAAGTACGCGCTTCCTGTCATGGTCCACTACCTCAGCCGACGTGGAGGCCAGCTCAACGACGCTGCCGAGCAAGACAAGCTGCTGTTTTGGTATTTGCAAAGTGCGATGTGGGGGCGGTTCTCCGGATCGACGGAGACGGTCATCGATCAGGACCTTCGCGTGTTGGAGGAGCTAGACGGCGGGCTCGATCGCTTGATCCAAGAAATACGACTCTGGCACGGGAGCTTGCGTGTCGCACCTGGACACTTTGGTGGCTACAGCAGGGGTGCGCGCTTCTACCCCATGCTGTACATGCTGACGCGCGTTGGTGAGGCGCGAGACTGGGGCACGGGAATCCCGCTCAAGAGCAACATGCTGGGCAAGATGAGCAAGCTCGAAGTCCACCACATCTTCCCGAAGAAACAGCTCCGCAAGACGTATCGTCGAGCAGAGATCAACGCGGTGGCAAACTTCTGCTTCCAGACTAAAGACACGAACTTAGCGATCGGCGCCCGGCCACCCTCCGACTACTTTCCTGAGATCGAGCAAGCTCAGCCGGGCGCACTCTCGTCTCAGTGGATTCCCGACGACCCGGAGCTGTGGAAGGTCGAGAACTACCTCGACTTCCTTGAGGCCCGCAAGCAGCTCCTCGCAAAAGCGGCGAATACGTTCCTCTCCGACCTTCTGCACGGTGACGACCTAGAGGACACAGAGGTGCTGTCGGCGCCACTTGCGCTGGAGGATGCAGCCCCAGTGCCCCTGCCTGTCGCTGGCTCGAATACAGGTGGTGTCGAGAGCGACGAGGAGGAGCAGCTGCTCTTGGAAGTCGCCGAGTGGGTTACTGATCGAGGCTTGCCTGAGGGCGAGTGCCTCTACGAGCTTGCCGACCCCACTACCGGCGAGCCGAGAGCGATCCTGGACCTCGCGTGGCCCACAGGCTTGCAGGAGGGGTTCAGCGAACCCGTCGCCGTGCTCATCAACGAGGGGCCGGAGATTCTTGCAGCGGCCAATGCCAGCGGTTTCCGGTACTTCACCGACGTGGCGTCGTTTCAGCACTACGTCGAGCACGATGTCCTTGCGGATCAGACGGAGGAGGCAGCGACACAGCAAGAGACCGCCTAAGGTGGACTGTCCCCGCTCCAAACTGACGCTGCGTCAATCCAGGCGGGGCGAATGCGCAGCCATCGCATCACTCGTGCTGCCCGACACTTTGGGCGCCAGGGTACCGATCTTCGTAAGGGTCCTCAGACCGGATGCCTTTTGAGATTCCCCTCACAGGTGTAGGCTGAGCGTCACTCCCCAACGCCGTCGAGGTTCGGCGAAGAGCCTCGTGCGGAGTGACCCTTCAAGCTAAACCGGACGACTTCTTCGAGTGGCAGCCACGACGACATCGACTGACCCAAAGCACGTTCCAATGGCAGCCACGAGCTGCGTTGATGAGTCCGGGACGTTTGCGTGGACGGACTATGAGAAGGCGGTGGAGTCCGGATCATCGGTCGGCGTGGCTGCCTCGATTTCCCTCCCTGACGTGGAAATCTCAGGATTGTCGCTGGCGGTAGGAAAACTTCGCAGAAAACACGGGGTACGCGGCAACGCGAAAGGTAGGAAGCTGACGTTACCGTTCCAAATGGAACTACTTGAACTGCTGGGTAGCCATGCCGCAGTGCCCGTCGTGATGAGTGCAAGCCCATACTCAAAGGGGTTCCGGGAGGCGATGGGAGCGAAGGTCAAGTGCTTGAACTCATATCGCGCCCGAAGACCCAACATGTCACCACCTTGGCCCGCCAAGGGAGTCAAGGAATCCAGTCTGGTGTGGGCACACTTGGTCGGATTCGCGGCAGGCGGCGGATTCCTACAGCTTGCGGCACGGGAAGTGGGCATTGTCGAGGGCCGCATCTTGATTGACCGGACGACCCATCCTCCCGAACTTCGTGATCACTCAAAACAGACTATCGAGTTCGCACTCGGCGAGCAGTTGGCCGAGAGGGTAAGTCGCATCAGAGGCAGCAGACAGCAGCCTGTCCTCCTGCGCTCGGTTGCCTATTCGCCTAGCCAGCCAGGGGACAAGGACCTCCAGTGCGTTGCTGACTACCTCGCTTCGGCCGCACGCAAGTCGATGGACGGGTTCGCTCTGGATTCATCAGCGGCGGAGTGGCGGCAGGAGCTTATTCGTCGGTTTGGTGCTAGCGCCGAAATCGACTGCACGGAGCAGGTGTGCACGATTCCCACCAGAATGCGTGGCATTGTCGAGAAGTATGGGGTGAGCACACAGGGCGTTGCCTGGAGGCAGGCACCACCGTAGGTCGAGGGGCTTGGCCGCGCCAACGTTGGCCGTGTCGCAGGTTGACGAGCCGACCGTTGTGCTGCTCGTCCGAATCGAAGCTCGCGACGTGCAGTTCAGTCTGCCTAAATACCGGGCGCACGGACTGGACCCAGACTCTTCTCACCCGCTACCTGGGCCAGTCGGGATGGGAGTGGTTCGAGAAGCTAGGACCTCGCATCCCGTACGACTTACGCTGAGTTACCGTGTGGGGTGGCTGCCCCGCTTCTGGTGGAGCCGATTGCATCGAACAGAGCGAGACTCATGGCGTCAATTCGTATCCACCTCCCGTCCAACCTGCCCCAGCTCAATGGCTTGTTCCGAAAGGGAGTACCAAAGGGTCACCTCCTGGCTCCCGCTGCCCGACATGCGGCTGCGGGCGACACGGCCTACCTCGATCACCTGGAGGCGGTCATCGACGGCGTCCTGACCTACTCCGGGCAAACCGGCCAGGATGCGGAAGTGCAAGGGCTGGTAGACGACCTAAAGTCGCCGAGCAGCCAGACCGTTCGCGGGGTTAGAGCACACCTTGAGACAGCATGGACGTTAATCGGTAACGGTGCAGAAGTACGTTTCGTCCCTACAGTGAACGGCAAGCGTACCCACGACCTCGACGTTGAGTTCCATGGATCTCTCTTTGCTGTGGAAGTCACTACCATTCAGGACGAGGAAGACCAGCGCCAGATCGTCAAGACTTGGAGTGAGCTAGAGGCCCGGCTGCGCTCAGCAACTCCAACGTTGAGCGGAGAGCTTCATGTTTTCTCCCCGATCACTCCTCAAGAGCAGAAGCGAGTCGTGAAGTTCATCCAGGACAAACTCGGGCAGGGCCTGCCACTTGACGTGTCAGTCAGCGAGACGGGGCAGCCGCGACACCTTACGAAATCGACGTGCCAGCAGTACGACAGCGCGACACTTCGGATCAAATCGGGGCGTCCGGGATGCTGGTACGGCTCAGAGGGGCACATGCGTCAGCCATCGGAAGCAGACCGAAGCCACGCTGCCACGAGGCGAAAGAGGAAGCATGGGCAGCTTCCCCCCGGCATTCCTGGTGTCATCGTGTTGGACGCGACGTTTGCTGGCCTTCATGACGCGGAGGGGTTACGGGCTGGAGCCGTGAGCGGAGCAACAAGCACGCGCCCAAGTGGGAGCAGCGTCGCGGGGGTAGTTGTTCGTTTCACTGTCGTTGAGCCATTAGGCGAGGTGCATCGCTTCGCTGACTGGCAAGGAGTGCCAGGAGCGGCGAGTCAGCTTGACGAGTACTGCGCCGCCACTGCTTTCAAAGAGGACGGCCCTCTTCCGCGCTAGAATCGCTCCCTGGGCTGCGCTCGCTAGACTGACACTGCGTCATCCTCAGTTCGGGATCGAAGGCCCCCTTCGGTAGGCTAGCGGGATGACCGATGCACTCGAATCTCCTCCACCAGAGATCGTTGCGATCCTCGACGAGATCCGCGCCGAGCAGATCGCCAAGGGCAACGATCCGCAGTTTCCTGGGTTCGACGATTTCGTCCATCTTGCAGCGATCATTCAGAGCCCCGATTACGAGGGATGGTGGGAGCGGCAACTCAGGCGGACAGGAGCGCCGCCGAGAGTCGAGCGAATGGCGCGGCTCAGGCTCATGGACGTGGCCGACGACGGGCGGCTTGACCTCCGCGACGTGGTTCTTGGCGATGATCCGCCGGATCTTGTCGGCGAGACATCTAACGGCACCGTGAACATCGAGTTGAAGCGTCTGGTCTTCGGCATGGAGACCCAAGATGTCATCCAGACCAACGACTGGCTTCGGCAGGTCCACGAGGTGATGACCGACCTCGGGCAGCAGCTTCCGTACGGCTCCCTCTGCTACCTGCCACTGCGGGAGGGCCGACGGCGGCCTAAGGCCCTCAGGGATGAGATTGCGGGAGCGGTCGAGCGACTGACGCAGTCGTCGGCCTCTCTGCGGGAAACACTCATCCCGCTGGAGAAGCCGGTGCTCCTGCTCCAGTGGATCCCGAGGCATTCGGAGACTCCCTGCCGAGTGAACCGACAGGGGGTCACCCACGTCCCGGAATGCGATCCAGCCAGCCTCTTCGGGCTCGTGCGGGAGAAGGTCCGGCAGATCGATTCCCGCTACGGGCTATCGGGCCGACAACGCTGGTGGCTCGTCCTGCACGACGAACAGGACATGATCAGTGAGCCCCTCTTCGGTGCCGCCTTCGCTGACTTCATGGCGTCTGCCAGCCCGATCCCCTGCCGCTGCTTCGAGCGGGTCTTGTTGCTCGGCGACTACCAACCTGCGCCCACCATCCGGGGGTACCCGATAGTCGACGTGCCGGTCACGATGGAGCAGCGGCAGTCCTAAGTGGTCGTGGTCTTCGCTGCCCAGCGTGGCACTGTGTCAAGCTGGCAAGGAGTCCCTGCATCGTCGCAGAGCACGGCAATGGAGGCTCACGTCTGCGAGCATGGCCACAGGTTGCCGGAGAGCCGTCCGTCCAGTCCGAACCAGGGTCACGAGTGGGACGGGTCCGGCCAACCCCCGGAGCGCCTCAGGGGCTACCGAGTGGGTTCCGCTGTTTCGCTGTGGACGTAGCGTGGTCCGACGACGAGCCACGATCACGCGCCCGAGTTTGACAGCCAAGCTGACAGCCAAGGGGGCGAACACCAGCACTACTCGGCGAACTCCAGCGGACACAACGTCAGCCCATCTCGGACGCAACAACACGCCATGAACCCCAGCGAACACCCATCCGAGAACTCATAATCCGTAGGTCCGGGGTTCGAGCCCCCGAGGGCCCACCACCCGCTGACACCGCGCCACCCGCAGTGGACTTGCCCGCGAGGCGCTGGTGTTCGCCACCGGCCAGCCCGTGTGTCAGG
>Ga0114932_10001971_pt1 | contig 22482 bp, 24 predicted proteins | sample 2SBtaG_2_FD_87286 | JGI IMG/M metagenome (GOLD analysis project Ga0114932, IMG submission 87286) | Deep subsurface microbial communities from Kolumbo volcano to uncover new lineages of life (NeLLi) - 2SBTROV12_ACTIVE470 metaG | ecosystem: Environmental > Aquatic > Marine > Volcanic ...
CCAATATTCTTTCGTAATTTGCATTTAAGTTGTTCATAATTAATGTTTTATAGCTAAAACAAGTTACTGATTATCAGTAAGATGAACAACTTTTTTTCTTTAAATCATAATGCACAACGGGTTTTATAGATCATTTGTATTATGGTCGTTTCTAATAAACATTGTAATAATCATTATTAATCCATATATTATTCCTGCCATTATTACTAAACTTCTTCTTACTATTTTTCTATGGTATTATATTAATGAAACTACCGCAAAAAGAAAATTGGTATTATACAAAAGTTTAGGGATTTCGACGCTTAAATTATTTTCTGGATTGTTTTGTATTGATGTTTTTCTTACAATTTCTTTTCTTTCTATTGTTAAAGAATTTATTTAAAAAATAAATTTTACGTTTTCATTATTGTATTTTGCATTCTCAATTTTTTAGTATGCAGCATTCAAATTTTAAAAAACTAGGTTTTATTCTAGGACCTTTATTATTTACACTCACACTTCTATTTATTCATCCTGAAGGGCTTTCTAAAGAAGCAAATGCGGTATTAGCAACTACGTTTTGGGTTGCTATTTGGTGGATTTTTGAAGTGGTTCCCATTGCTGTTACTGCCATGCTCCCAATTATTCTATTCCCAATTACAGGAGCGATGAAGCTAAGTGTTACTACTGCATCATTTGGACATAAGTACGTATTTCTGTATATAGGAGGTTTTATTCTAGCCATAGCCATTGAAAAATGGAATTTACACAAGCGCATTGCGCTAAACATTATTGCTATTATTGGCACTAGTGTACAAAGTATCATTCTAGGTTTTATGGTTGCCACTGCATTTTTATCGATGTGGATTTCAAATACTGCTACAACCGTTATGATGTTGCCTATTGGTATGGCAATTATTTCTCAACTCAAGGACAATCCAGATACTATTGAAGATGAAAATAAGACATTTGGGAAAGCTCTAATGTTAGCGATAGCTTATAGTGCTTCTATTGGAGGAGTTGCGACGCTAATTGGCACACCTCCAAACCTTATTTTAGCAGGAATTTTAGAAGATCATTATAACATTGAACTCACATTTTCTAAATGGATGATGTATGGATTACCAATTTCATTGGTTCTATTATTTATTTGTTGGCAATATCTAACTAAAGCTGCTTTTACCTTTAAACAAAATGATTTTCCAGGAGGAAAAGCCGAAATTAATAGGCAAATTAAACAGCTTGGGAAAATGAGTTATGAAGAAAAAACTGTACTCATTGTTTTTACAACTACTGCATTTTTATGGATAACGCGCTCTTTTTTATTAAAACGCATTATTCCTGCTATAGACGATACTATAATTGCGCTTGTTAGTGCGTTTGTTTTATTCTTGTTGCCTTCAAAAACAAAAAAAGGTTCTCAAATAATAGATTGGGCAAGTGCAGTAAAATTACCTTGGGGCATTTTACTTCTTTTTGGTGGTGGGCTAGCTATAGCTGAAGGTTTTAAAACTAGTGGATTGGCTGTTTGGATAGGTTCTCAAATTTCGTTAATTGAAAACTTACCACTTTTTGTTTTACTTTTTCTAATAATTTTAGCAGTAAATTTTTTAACTGAAATTACGTCTAACCTTGCAACTACAGCAATGTTATTACCCGTTATTGCTCCAGTTGCATTAGCTTTAAATGTACATCCTTTTACACTTATGGTTGGTGTGACAGTAGCAGCTTCTTGTGCTTTTATGCTACCTGTAGCAACACCACCAAATGCCGTAGTTTTTGGTTCGGGCTATTTAAAAATTCCGGATATGGTAAAAACTGGAATATGGATGAATGTTATATCAATTATACTAGTAACATTAGCCACCTATTATTTGTTACCATTACTATGGGACTTTGATATTTCAGTTTTTCCTGAAGCTTTAAAAATCGACTAGTAATTAAAAACGCCAAATTCGCTTTTTATTGTTAATTTTTTAGATTCACTTGCTTCAACACGACCAATAACTTGAGCGTCAACATTGAATGATTTAGAAATTTTAATAATATCAGCAGCAATTTCTGGCGACACATATAACTCCATTCTATGTCCACAATTAAACACTTGATACATTTCTTTCCAATCGGTTTTAGATTGCTCTTGTATTAATTTAAATAATGGTGGAACTGAAAACATATTATCCTTAACAATATGCAAATTGTCAATAAAATGAAGAATTTTAGTTTGGGCACCTCCACTACAATGCACCATTCCATGAATAGTATCGTTTTTGTAATTTGAAAGAATAGATTTTATTATTGGTGCATAAGTTCTTGTTGGTGACAGTATCAATTTACCAGCATCAATAGATACATCTTTAACTGCATCTGTTAATTTTTTGTGTCCTGAATAAACCAAATCTTCAGGAACTGAAGCATCAAAACTTTCTGGATATTTTTTGGCTAAATAGTTATGAAACACATCGTGTCTTGCCGATGTCAACCCATTACTTCCCATACCTCCATTATAGACTTTCTCGTAGGATGCTTGTCCAGATGAAGACAAACCAACAATAACATCTCCAGCTTTGATATTGGAATTATCAATAACCTCCTTGCGTTTCATTCTTGCAGTGACTGTGGAATCTACTATAATTGTACGAACTAAATCTCCAACATCTGCTGTTTCGCCTCCTGTTGAATGAATAGTTACACCAAAATATTTAAGCTCAGAAATTAATTCTTCTGTACCATTGATAATGGCTGAAATAACTTTACCAGTAATGAGGTTTTTATTTCTACCAATAGTAGAAGACAGCATAATATTATCTGTTGCACCTACACAAAGTAAATCGTCAATATTCATAATTAACGCGTCTTGTGCAATACCTTTCCACACAGAAATATCTCCCGTTTCTTTCCAATACATATAAGCTAAAGAACTCTTTGTACCAGCACCATCGGCATGCATGATTAAACAATACTCTGCATCGTTTGTAAGGTAATCTGGAACTATCTTGCAAAATGCTTTTGGAAACAAGCCTTTATCAATATTCTTGATGGCATTGTGAACATCTTCTTTAGAAGCTGAAACACCTCGTTGTGCATATCTTTTACTAACTTCATTACTCATTTTAGAAGATGTTTTTTCGTGACGCAAAAGTAATAAAGTTATTTAATTTTTAGAATGAATTATTGGATTAGAATTAATAACCGTTTGTTCATTTTTTTTAATCCTTTTATGCTTCCCTCTTTTTCCAAAATAAAAATTAAAACCAAAATCTGCTCTCCAATAGGCATCATCTGTATCTCCTGAAATTTTTCCATCTATATCATCAGTAAACAAATAATTATATTCGGTAAATAATTTGATTCCCACAGATCTTGCAACCAAAAGTTCAAATCCACCTCCGCCTTGTACTTTTGAATCTTTTCTTATAAAAAAGTTTGAAGCGTTTAATCCGCCTCCTACAAATACAAAAGGTGTAAACGAATGATGCGGAAAAAGATATAACTCTAAATTTATATCAAAAGACATATATCCTTCATTAAATTCATCTTTATAAGCCAAATTAAATTTTTGATAACCAAAGTTTACATTAACATAAGGACCTAAAAATCGTTTATAACCTATATGCGTATATATTTCGAATAAAGGAGCGGTAAAATCTCCATTTAATACAGAAGTCCCAGCAGCTATTGAAACTGCATTTTTACCTCTAATTTCGGTTATAAATTTAGAATTTTTATTTTGGATGCTCTGGCTTATTTGTTGTGCAGTAAGCGAATTACAATAAAGAAAACAACAAGATAAATATATTATATATATTAAAAAAGTGTTACGCATATTATCACTTTATAAATGCAATAAAAAAATAATGCAAAATTTAGCCGTGACAATATAGTAAAATACCTTTTAACTTTCTATTTGTGTTATACAAAAAAAGCTTTAATTAAAACTATTTCTAAAATAATAGAAAAGCATTAATTAAAGCTTTTAAGACACTCAATATAAAAACAAGTCTATGATGATAAACCAGTATCATCAACTAATACAACCGAAGTATCTTGAGAAACATCATCATTTACTTCACTTGAATCGTCTTGAGAAAATAAGAGAGTCGCGACCATAAGTGCCGCAACACTTAGAAGTAACTTTTTCATTTTTACAAAATAATGGATTAATAGCAATACAAATTTAAGGAAAATATGTGATTAATTACATAACATTCAGACTCTAACTGTGAGAGTATTCTGTTAAATTCGATAAATTGTAAATTAATTAGCTGAAATACTCTATTCTGGACAATATTTTATTAATATATACGTATTACTACGTAGGAGGTTTTATGTCCAAAAACACCAATTGTAATAAAAAAGCCTCATTAAATGAGGCTTTTACAATTTTAAAGAGTCAATTTATTTAGTAAATAATAACTCCCTATATTTTGTTAATGGCCATAATTCATCGTCTATTAACAATTCTAATTTATCACAATGATAGCGTATCTCATCAAATAGAGGTTTTACTTTTGTACAATAAACTTCAGCTTTTTTAACCGAGTCTTCTATTATGTTCGCTTTTTTTCGCTCATTGGTCATCTTAGTAACCTTAGAGTTTATCGCTTCAATATGATTTGAAATTTCTTCAATTAAATTTAATTGTTCTTTTGCTAATTTTTTAAAACCAGCACCATAAATTTCCTTTAATCCTCTAACATTTTCAATTAAAATATTTTGATATTTTACAGCAGTAGGCACTACATGATTCCGTGCAATATCACCTAAAACACGTCCTTCAATTTGAATGTGTAATGCATATTCATCAACTTCAATTTCGTAACGCGCTTCTATTTCAACCTTATTCATTACTCCTAATTCCTCAAACAAGCTAATGGTTTTTTTAGACACTCTTGCTTTAAGTGCTTCTGGAGTGGTCTTGTTATTACTTAAGCCGCGTTTTTTTGCTTCTTTTTGCCATTCATCTCCATAACCATTCCCTTCAAAAAGAATATTTTTTGAGGTCTTAATATATTCTCTAAGTACATTGAAGATAGCATCATCTTTCTTCATGTCTTTTTTATCAATTAACGCATCTACTTCTTTTTTAAATTCTATAAGTTGTTTTGCAACTATTGAATTTAAAACCGTCATTGGGTTTGCACAATTAGCAGTAGATCCAACAGCTCTAAACTCAAATTTATTACCAGTAAATGCAAAAGGCGATGTTCTATTCCTATCCGTATTATCCAATAATATTTCAGGTATCTTACCAACCACATTTAGTTTTAAATCTGTTTTTTCCTCTGGTGATAGTTTCCCTTTTGTTACACCTTCTAGCTCTTTCAACACCTTGGTCAATTGTTCTCCAATAAATACTGAAATTACTGCTGGTGGTGCTTCATTAGCACCTAAACGATGATCGTTACTGGCACTTGCAATAGACGCTCTAAGCAATTCTTCGTAATCATGGACTGCTTTAATGGTATTAATAAAAAAAGCTAAGAATTGTAAATTACTCATCGGGGTTTTTCCTGGCCCTAATAAATTAACACCTGTATTGGTACTTAAACTCCAGTTATTATGTTTACCAGAACCATTAATTCCAGCAAATGGTTTTTCGTGAAGTAAAACCTTGAAATTATGTCGCTGTGCAATTTTCTGCATAACATCCATAAGCAAAGAATTATGGTCAACGGCTAAGTTAGCTTCATCATAAATTGGCGCTAACTCAAATTGATTTGGTGCTACTTCATTATGTCTTGTTTTAACAGGAATTCCTAATAACATACATTCGGTTTCTAAATCGCGCATGTAAGCCATAGCACGATTTGGGATAGTGCCAAAGTAATGGTCATCTAACTGTTGCCCTTTTGCAGGAGAATGTCCTAAAAGTGTTCTTCCTGTTAACGTAATATCTGGTCTTGAAGCTGCTAAAGCACTATCGATTAAAAAATATTCTTGTTCCCAACCCAATGATGCATTTACCTTTTTTACATTCTTATCAAAATATTTGGCTACTGCTACTGCTGCACTATCAACAGATTGTAGAGCTCTTAATAATGGTGTCTTATAATCTAAAGCCTCTCCTGTATACGCAACAAAAACAGTAGGAATACATAATGTAGTCCCATAAATAAACGCTGGAGATGTTGGATCCCAAGCAGTATAACCACGAGCTTCAAAAGTATTTCTAATTCCTCCATTTGGAAATGATGATGCGTCGGGTTCTTGTTGTACTAATTGTCCACCACCAAATTTCTCAACTGCTAAGCCATTCCCAATAGTTTCAAAAAAAGCATCATGCTTTTCAGCTGTTGCTCCAGTTAATGGTTGAAACCAGTGCGTGTAATGTGTTACTCCTTTTGAAAGCGCCCAATCTTTCATTGCAGACGCAATTTGATCAGCTATGCCTCTATTAATTTTTGTTCCATACTCTATAGCATCAATAACACTTTTATAAGCATCTTTTGTTAACGATTGTCGCATTGTCGCTTGGTTAAAAACATTTGATCCAAAAATTGTCGAACGCTTTTCGTTCTCTTTAACTTTTAATGGTTTACGATTAAGTGTTTCTTTTACTGCATGAAATCTGAACGTTGACATTATAATTGAATTTAAATTAATATTACGTACTACAGGGGCAAATCTATAAAAAAACATTAGAATAACTATTCTAACCCTAATTTTTTTAGGGTAAATAATCAATAATTATTATTTTAACAATATTTAACCCTAATATTTATGAAGTAAATACTAAAACAATAAAAATTCCATAAAGAAATACTAGAAAAAATCCTTTGTATCCACAAATTCGATAACTCTTAGGAAGAAGTGTTAATGGAATTAATACGACTGCAAAAGCTAGCATCCAAAAAATGTCTCTAGTCAATATTTGAGAATCTGTTACAGGAATGGTTTTAATAATAGAAGTTAACCCAAGGACAGATCCAATATTAAATATGTTTGAGCCTATTAAGTTTCCAAGTGAAATTGCTTTTTCCTTTTTTGCGGCTGCAATTACTGATGCTGCCAATTCAGGAATACTTGTACCAACAGCAATCATAGATACAGAAATAACAGCCTCGCTTACTTCTAATTTTTCTGCAAAATCAATAGCACCATCTACGAGCCATTCAGATCCGAAGTACAAAGCTGTACCACCAATAATAAACCACACTATTATTTTAAAATAGGAAACTACAGCCAATGTGTCATCTACTTCATCAATAGCTGCATCTTTTTTAGCACGTTTAATTAATAATATCAAAAAAAATACTAAAGCTGTAAACAAAATGCCGCCTTCTATAGGAGTTAATTGATTATCATTATACAAAAACCAGTACAGTCCTAATGAAAACAACAACATTACTGGCCAATGTAATTTATAAAAAGATTTGTTTACTACAATAGTGCCTATCAATGCTGTAATACCCAAAACCAAGCCTATGTTGGCAATATTTGAACCAATGACATTATTTATAGCTATTGCTGGAGACCCCGTTAATGCAGCATTTAAGCTTACTAAAAGTTCTGGCATCGAAGTCGCGAAGGACACCACAGTCATACCAATAACCAACTTTGAAATATTTAACTTAAATGATAAAGCTACCGAAGAGCGTACCAAAAACTCTCCTCCTATTACCAATAATATAAAGCCAAGAACAATCCAAAGTATGCTCATATAAAATGTTTTTGCGAAGATAAAATAAGATTTAAGATTATCTATTTAGACAAGACAATTATTTTAAATGGCTTCGAATTCTTAATAGGATCATAATAAAAACTAAATCTTTCGTTAAATAACTATGTTCGCAGTTGTATAACTATAAAAATAGTTATACATTTGAAAACATAATATTCAGTCATGCAAAAATTAACGAACAAAGAAGAGGAAATTATGCACATTTTATGGACGCTCGAGAAAGCTTTCGTAAAAGAAGTGCTCGCTGAAATTAAAACGGAAAAACCTCATTATAATACTTTATCTACCATTATTAGAAATTTAGAAGACAAAGGCTATGTTAGTTATACTGCCTACGGAAAAACGCATCAATACTATCCTATAGTTACCAAAGAAGCCTATAGAAAACGTTTTTTTAATACTGCTATAGATAATTATTTTAATAGCTCGTATAAAAATGTAGTCTCTTTTTTCGCTAAAGAAGAAAAAATAAGTGTAGAAGATTTAAAAGAGATTATTAATTTAATTGAAAACAATAAATAGTCATGGAATATTTACTTAAAGCAAGTGCAATAATTGCTATATTTTATGTGTGCTATAAATTGTTTTTACAACGAGAAACGTTTTTTGAATCTAACCGATGGTTTTTATTAATAGGCATAATCATTGCTTTTGCAATACCTTTAGTTGTAATCCCCATATACATTACTGAAGAATCTTCAACACTTGAAAATATAATAATTGCCAGTGAAAACTCTCCTACTGGGATTGTTGAAAAATCGTTTGATATTTTACAAATAGTATCAATATTATATCTTCTTGGTGTTGCCCTTTTCTTAGGAAAAGTTATACTACAATTTGGCTCACTAAAGTTTTTACTTTTTAGCAATAATAAACATAAACGAGGACCATTTACATTTATAAAAATCAATAGTAATACGCCTCCCTTTTCATTCTTTAAATGGATAGTTTACAATCCTAAACAATTTAATGAAGATGAGTTGCAACAAATCATTACTCACGAAAAAGTACATGCAAGCCAATACCATTCTATAGATATTATTTTAACACAAATCTCAAGTATAGTATTTTGGTTTAACCCTTTTGTTTGGTTGTATAAAAAAGCAATGGAGCAAAATCTAGAATTTATTGCCGACAAGAATACTCAAGAACAAATTAATTGCAAAAAAAGCTACCAACATTTATTACTAAAAACTAGCGTGCCTCATTACAAAATGGCTCTAGCAAACAATTTTTATAATTCACTAATCAAAAAACGAATCGTTATGTTACAAAAATCAAAATCAAACAAATTTAGAATCTGGAAATATGCTTTAATACTTCCACTACTTGCACTGTTCTTAATGAACTTTAGTACTAAGGAGATAATCACTTATACTGAATCTTCTAATTCAAAAAGTATTATAAACGAATCCTCAGTAGAAACTGATGAAATTGAAGAAAGATTAATAAATAAAAATTTTACTGAAGCTGATTTAGAACAAGTCAAAAAAGAACTTGCAAGTAAAGGTATTAAATTAAAATTTAGTGGCGTAAAACGCAATTCTGAAAACGAGATCATTGCCATTAAAATTGAAGCTAAATCAGAAAATGCGAACGCAAATTTTAATACAAGTTCAAGCGAGCCAATTGACCTTATTGCAATAAAAATAGATACAGAAAACAATAAAATATCAATTGGTAACACAAGCAATTCGGACATGCAATTTGGTGAAGGTTATGTTTACACAACTAAAGAAGGTAAAACAAAAATTCACAAATCTGGAAAAGGCAATAATGTGTTTGTTTACAGTAGTGACAATGACAAACACGAAAAAGATCATGAAGTTATAGAGGAAGATGATAAAATAATAATTAAAAGTGGCGCTAAAATTCATGAAATAAAGAAAGTGCATACAGACAAAAATGTTCATGTGATTTCTGGAGCTAAAGGAGAGATTATTGAATTAGAAGATGAAGACCATATAGATGGCAATGTGAAAATTTGGACAGGAGATGATAATAACGTTTACGAATTAAAAACCAATGGCGATAAAGGAAACAACAAACTTTTTATTTCTAACAAAGATGGAAAGCAACCATTATTCATACTTGATGGTAAAGAGATTTCTAATAATAAAATTAATGATTTAGTAGACCCTAATAATATAGAATCTATGAATGTGTTAAAAGGAAAAGCAGCAACAAAACTTTATGGAGATAAAGGGAAAAATGGTGTTATTGAAATATATTCAAAAGGTAAAAACAATAATCCAAAAATTAACAATTCAGTCTCTGATATTCAATTTATTATGAGTAATGCTGAAATTTTAGAGAAGAAATTCTTTGACACAAATGAAGTAAGTGAAAATGCTTTATTTATTTTAGATGAGAATGAAGTTACAAAAAATATTGTAAAAGATTTAGATCCTAATAAAATAAAGTCAGTTTTTGTAATAAAAGGTGACACTGCAGTAAAAAAGTATGGTAAAAAGGGGAAAGATGGCGTCATCATTATTAAGACAAAAAATAAAGAATAGATTAATAAATAAACTTCCTCTTTTAATCTTAGAATTAAAATTCTCAAGGGTATAAAATCCTTGAGAATTTTTTGTTTAAATTTGTTACTATGAAGAAACAGGTTTTCAAGATTTTAGCAAAACTAAATAAAACTATCTTACCAAGTCTTACCAAACAACGCCTAGATTTAAGTAAAGCCACAAAATTACAAATGGTACTGTTTGGGTGGCGGTTATATGTTACTAAACGTGCTTTGAATTAATAGACTTCAATTTTAAAATAATTACTTTGTTGTTCTTTTAAAAAGAAATATATTTGCACACTCAAAATTGGCCTCGTAGCATAACTGAATAGTGCACTTGATTACGGCTCAAGAGGTTGCAGGTTTGAATCCTGCCGAGGTCACTTCAAACAAAAAACCGCAAAAGACTTTTGCGGTTTTTTATAGAAAAAAAGTGAATAAATTTGCTTGTGAGTTTGATAAAAAAAATAAATTAAACAATTTCTGCACTCAAACCTGCTTCTAAAAGTAAAGTACAACGTGGTTCTAAATCGTTATAAATACCAGTCTTTACTGTACATTTCCCTTTATGGTGTACAATGATGGCGCATTGTTCGGCTTGTTCTGGTGAGTGCTCGCAGGCATAAATAAGTGTATCTATAACATGGTCAAACGTATTTACATCGTCGTTATGTAAAACGATTTCATTAAGGTTTTGCTCCTCAGTTTCTATAAGAACCTGTTCTTGTGTTTTTTCTTTGATGCTCATTTAATAAAACAAATACTTTTTGTTAATTACATTTTGACTGCGCTCAATGTGCCACAATTGAGGAACGAAATATTTGTCAATTTACAAATTTTAACGACACCCAATTATTTCTTTGCAGCTTATCTATTAATCTTAATCCATTTATATTACACGCTGCTTTAATGATTGGGATATCATTTTCATAAAAACCACTTAAAAATAACATGCCGCTTTTATGTAAACAGTTTGCATACTTTGAAATATCTTCTAGTAAAATATTCCTATTGATGTTTGCAATTATCACATTATAGGCTTTTCCCATTAAAAGACTAGCATCACCTTGATAAACGGAAATGTGTTTGCATTCATTACGCGCTACATTTTCCAAGCTATTTGTATAACACCAACTATCAATATCAATGGCATCAATTGGTTTTGCACCTTTCATGTCGGCTAAAATTGCTAAAACTCCAGTACCACAACCCATATCTAAAACAGACTTTTCTTCGAAATCATTGTTTAAAATATGCTGAATCATCATGTGTGTGGTTTCATGATGTCCTGTACCAAAGCTCATTTTAGGCTCTATAATAATATCGTATTTGGTATTTGGCATATTATGAAAAGGCGCTCTCACTGTACAAACCTCATCAACAACTATAGGTTTGAAATTTTTCTCCCATTCTTCATTCCAATTCACTTGCTCAATCTCTTCGAATGTATAATTTATTTGAAACTCATTGGAATTTAAAATTTGTACATCTTTAAGAATAGCAGTGTTCCAGTCTTCTTTTTGAATATAAGCTGCAACGCCTTCTTCGGTTTCTACAAAACTTTCAAAACCTGCATAACCCAATTCAGCAATGAGTATTTCTACTGCTGGAATGATTGGTTTTACATTAAAATAATAGCCAATATATATTGTGTTGGACATTTTTAAAACGCATTAACAATAGCAAAGAAGTCTTTTGCATTTAATGCTGCCCCACCAATTAATCCACCATCTACATCGTGGTTTGAAAAAATTTCTTTAGCATTTGCAGGCTTTACACTGCCACCATAAAGAATGGAAATACTATTAGCAACATCGTTTCCATATTTAGCATCTATGGTTTTTCTAATAAATGCGTGCATTTCTTGCGCTTGCTCTGGACTTGCCGTTTCACCTGTACCAATAGCCCAAACAGGTTCGTAAGCTAAGACAATGCTCGACCAAGCATTGCTTGTTAAATGAAATAAGGCATTTTTAATCTGACTTTCTACAATATTAAAATGATTACCAGATTTTCTATCTGCCAATTCTTCACCAAAACAGAAAATACTTCGCATATTATTTTCAAGAGCTGCATCTACTTTTTTAGCTAATAGCTCATCTGTTTCATTAAAGTATGCACGACGTTCACTATGTCCTAAAATAACGGTTTCTACACCAACACTTTTTAACATACAAGCACTAACTTCTCCTGTATAAGCTCCACTTTTCGCAAAATGCATATTTTGTGCAACAACTTCTATATTTGTATGTCTCAATGCCTCAAAAGCTCTATACAAATTAGTAAATGTTGGTGCTATCATAACTTCAGCATTCGAGGTTTGCTGTTGTTTTTTTAAGTCGGAAATTAGTGCTTGGGTTTGCGCTAAATCATTATTCATTTTCCAGTTACCTGCTACAATTTGTGTTCTCATAACCTTATACTAAATCCTTTCTAATAGAAAATATTTTCTAATTTTTGTCTTTCATAATAACTTTGAAAATTTGGTCGTAATTTCCATCAGTAATATTTTTAATTTCAATGGAATCTTTAATAATCGATACAGATTCAATACCATCTGCATCTAAAGACCCTACTTCTTCTTGTGTTGAAATTTTATCATCAATTAAATACAGAATTTTAGCGTTTGCATTTAATTCAGAAGGCACACTATTTGTATTATTTTTACTTGCTTTCTTCTCAACATTCTCTAATTTTAAATCTTCTAAATCGTTCCAATGCAATTTTTGCTTTATAGTACCTTTATCCAATTCTAAAATCCCTGGATTTGATCTTACAATGGTCTTTAAAGCTGTTTCATCGCAAAAATAAAAATCAAAATTAAGTTCATATTGTTTAGACACTTGTTGTTGCTCTTCTGGTCCTGAAGCTGTAAGTCCTATGACTTTATAGCCTTTCTTTGTAGCCATATTTGCCATAGTCTTTAATTTATTTAAACCATCATCTTCTGCTCTAGCTAAATTATAGGAAACAATAACAATTAGATTTTCTTCATTTAACAACTCTTGCGTAAAATCTTGTCCGTTACGCTCCATAGAGAAATCGTGAATTGGCGGTTCGTAAGCTTCTTGTATTGTTTTGGTTTCTACGCCAACATATTCCCCATCTACAGTAGGGTAGCTTCCACTTGTAGTAATTATTTTCTCCTTTCCGTTTACATTAAATTTCCAGTTGTATTCTATTATTGCTTTGGGTGCATCTTCTGGAACAGTCATCTTTTCCTGAATATTATTACCTATTTTATAAGGTCTAAAATCTTTTGATGGTAGATGCATTAGTACATGATACACAAACCCTAAACATAAAATAAAACTTAGTAATGATACAGCTGTTAGGCCTAATTTACTCAAAATAGGCTTTATATGTTTTACCCCAATAAACAATATTATTATAAAAACTAGTAGAATAATATCTTTAGTAAAGGATTCCCAAGGTGTTAATTTTATAGCATCTCCAAAGCAACCACAATCGGTTACTTTATTAAAATATGCTGAATAAAATGTGAGGAATGTAAAGAATACTATCATGCCTAATAAACTCCAAACCGTAAATTTTGGTTTGTACCCTATAAGTAAAAATACGCCTAATAAAACTTCAAAAATAACTACAAAAATGGCGATTACTAGTGCATAAGGTTCTAACAAAGGAATGTCTAAAACGGTAACACTAAAATACTCTTCGAGTTTAAATGAAAACCCTATGGGATCATTTAATTTAATAAGTCCTGAGAAAATAAATAATACGCCGACAAATAGCCTTGAGATTGTTACTAGTAGTTTCATAATTTTGTTTTATTTTCCATGAGTTAAACGAATAATTCTATAGTTACGAGAGTCAATTATAAGTAAAAAAGTTCCACCTCTCTTATTTTTTGGTAACGTTCCGCTTAACAGCCAATATTCATTAATTTTATATACATCATAAGGTTTTTGACTTTCAATTTCTTTCTTACCATATAAGTCAAATAAAATTAATTCTGCATAATCAATTATTTTATTCCTATCCTTCAAGATTTGATTACGTCCAATCATATTATGAAGTGTTGAGTCTTTTAGAGTTTCTTCAAGAATCCTTTTAGCATTTTCTTCTCCCATTCTCCAATAATCATTTTGTCCTTGACTATATGCTAAATTAACCATCAAAATTAACACTAAACCTATTATTGTTTTTTTATGTTTCATCGTTTTCTTTTCAATGCACTCTAACTTACTCATATAAATGGATTCCTGCTTTTGCAGGAATGACAGTTACTTTTCATTTAAATGTATTAAAGCAAAAACAGCATAATTTACCATGTCTTGATAGTTGGCATCAATCCCTTCGCTAACTATGGTTTTACCTGAGTTATCTTCAATTTGTTTTACACGTAATAGTTTTTGTAAAATTAAATCGGTAAGCGAGCTTACTCGCATATCACGCCACGCTTCACCGTAATCATGGTTTTTATCTTGCATCAATTGTTTTGTAATTGCTACTTTTTCATCATACAGTTTTGAAGCTTCTTCAACTGTTAAATCGGGTTGCTCTGCTACACCTTTATCCAATTGAATAAGCGCCATAATGCAATAATTAACAATCCCTATAAATTCGCTTACTTCATCTTCATCAACCTTTCTAACATCATTTTGCTGCAAGCTTCTAGTACGCTGTGCTTTAATAAATATTTGATCGGTTAATGAAGGTAATCGTAGTATTCTCCAAGCACTTCCATAGTCTTTCATTTTTTTATTAAACAAGTCTCTACATAAAGAGATGACAGCATCATATTGTTTTGATGTATTTTGCATAAAGTCAATCGAATTTTGCGTAAATTTCGCTTAAAATTTTTAACTATTCAAAGTTTATGGTTTAAAGTTTTAAAGCTACTCATTAACGATTAATAATCAAGTATTAATGACTATAAATTGTAAAGGACAACTCATTGACTTATCAGCACCAAAAGTGATGGGGATTTTAAATATTACGCCCGATTCTTTTTATGATGGTGGCTTATATAAAAATGTTAAAGACATTTTAATCCAAACTGAAAAAATGCTAAATGAAGGTGCTACCTTTATTGATGTTGGTGCTTATAGTTCGCGTCCTAATGCTACTCATATTAGTGAAACTGAAGAATTGAAACGCATGCTTCCTATAGTTGAGTTATTAGTAAAATATTTTCCTGAAGATAACATATCTATAGACACGTTTAGAAGTGCTGTTGCAAAACAATCTATTGAAGCTGGAGCTGTTCTAATTAATGATATTTCGGCAGGACAAATGGATAACAGCATGATGAAAATAGTTGCAGAACTTGGAGTCCCCTATATTATGATGCATATGAAAGGTACACCTCAAAAAATGCAACAACAAACCAATTATACTCATTTAGTAAAAGAAATTATATTTTATTTTTCTGAGCGGATTACAGAGGCAAGAGCTCATAAAATAAATGATATTATTATTGATTTAGGTTTTGGATTTTCTAAAAATTTGGAACAAAACTATGAGCTACTCAGTAAATTAGAGTTATTTAAAAATTTAGATTTACCAATACTTGTAGGTGTTTCAAGAAAGTCTATGATTTATAAATTATTAGACGCCACACCTCAAGAAGCTTTAAATGGCACAACAACATTAAATACGGTTGCACTTTCTAAAGGGGCTAGTATATTACGCGTTCATGATGTTAAAGAAGCAATAGAATGTATAAAAATTACCAATCAAATGAGCTAAATGAAACGATTATTCATCATCTTACTTATTATTATACTACTCTTCTCTTGTAATAAAAAAACAGTACTACTCCCAGAAACTGACACTAAAGAGATTACTGAAATACTAGACGTGTCACCTATTTATATCTTTTACGATGAAACAAAACCAGACAGTACTGATTTTAATCGAAAAAACATGATAAGCACTACCAATTGGTTGGTAAATATTGACAAACGATTAACGCTAAAACAAATACTACCGCATCTACAATATTTGCAAGAAAAACGAAGTAAAGATGGTATGCACAAAAACGAGAATGCTAAAAATTACTTCACTTGCTTTAATCCTGAAATTCAAAACTTAACATTTATTGAGTTTACTGATGTTGCATTTCATGATAAATCTTTAGAAAAATATTCTTCAGAAAACAGTATTGTAATTGATTTTAATACCCATAATAAAATAACAATTATAAATCCAAACACAAATAAAATCATTTTAAAAACTGAAGCTGATTATTTATTAAATAGTATTGAAGAAGTGGTTACTCTTGAAAACATTATCTATTTAAACTTCAACAAAACCCTTTCGTTTCAAGATTATATTACTTACAAGTCCTTATTGTTACGCCTCGATATAAATAATGTAATCCTCTCAAATGATGAATTTATCTATAATTAGTATATTTATTGAAATTTAAAACACGCGAATCACTTGGAAATTTTTGATGACCTATTAAAATTCACTGTTCTTGATGTAATCGATATTATTTTAGTTGCTGTCCTACTCTATTATGTGTATAAACTCATAAAAGGTACAGTTGCCATAAATATTTTTGTTGGTATTGTTATTACGTACCTTATTTACCTCCTTGTTGATGTGTTACAGATGAAAATGCTTACCAAAATTCTTGGTGGGTTTATGAGTGTTGGTATTATTGCTCTAATTGTTGTATTTCAACCCGAAATACGAAAATTTTTACTAATGGTTGGGTCTACAAACATTAGTAAGAAAGGTAATCTTTTTAAAAACCTTAGCTTTTTAAAAACACAAGCCGATAATACAACTGATGCAGAAATCGTTGTATCTGCTTGCATCAAAATGGGAAGCTCAAGAACAGGTGCTTTAATCGTTTTAGAGCGCAATAATAATCTTGATTTTTTAGTGACAACAGGCGATGAAATGAACATTGCTTTAACACAACCTATTTTAGAAAGTATCTTTTTTAAAAACAGCCCTTTACATGATGGTGCCATTATTATAGCTAACAATATTATAAAAGCGACACGTGTTATTCTTCCAGTAAATAACGAAAAAAATATTCCTGAACGCTTTGGTTTACGACATAGAGCTGCTATTGGTATTACTGAAAAAACAGATGCTATTGCCTTAGTTGTTTCTGAAGAAACAGGGCAAGTATCTTATATTAAAAATGGGGAATTTGTAATGTACAAAAACACGCAAGAATTGATCCAGAAAATCCTAGAAGATCTTGAATAATGAATTGTAAAAATTGTAACGCTAACTTAAGTGAAGGCAATAATTACTGCAATGTTTGTGGTGCAAAAACCATACGGAATAGACTTACTTTAAAAAAATTATTTGCTGATTTTAGTGAACAATTTTTAAACTACGATAATAAGTTCTTAAAAACCTTTATATACCTTTTTACAAAACCTGATGATGTTATTGGCAGTTATATTAATGGAACTCGAAAAAAGTATGTTAATGTAATTAGTTATTTTGCTATAGCTATTACAATAACAGGAGTTGAGTATTTTATACTTAATAAATTTTACCCTGGATTTTTAGACATATCAAGCTTAAGTGCTAAAGGATTAGAGACATTTTCAAATGATATTATGAAATTTGTGCAAGAATATCAATCATTTGTTCTTATGCTTTTTGTTCCAGTCTATGCTTTCATGGCTAAGCTTGTGTTTTTTAATATTAAAAAATATAATTATACTGAGCATCTTGTGACTTTCATGTATATCATTGCTCAATTATCAATTTTTGGAGCTCTAATATTTATTCCTTCTGCAATGTTTGGCTTAAAAATGGGAATGGTAAGTCCAGTTATTATGATAACTCAATTAGTATATTCTGCTTATTGTTTAAAGCGTCTTTATAATTTGAGTTTTGGAGGTATAGTTTTAAGAACATTGTTGTTTTTCCTTATTTTTATTATTCTATACATTGTTACTATTATTATTGTAGTTGGAATAATATTTTTAACTCAAGGTTCAGATTTCTTTAAAGAAATAATTGAAACACAAAATGCAGCAAAAGAAGTATCTGGTTAAGCAACTTCCTCTTGCATAAATTGCACTTCGTATAGGTTTTTATAGTAACCATTTTCTTTTTTTAGGAGTTCTGCATGTGTTCCTTGTTCTACAATTTGTCCAGCATCCATAACAATAATGTTATCGGCTTTTTTAATAGTCGCCAAACGATGTGCAATAACAATAGAGGTTCTACCTTTAGTGATTTTATCAGTAGCATCTTGTATAAGTTGTTCCGAATACGAATCGACAGAAGATGTTGCCTCATCTAAAATTAAAATACTTGGATTGGTTACATAGGCTCTTAAAAACGAAATAAGCTGACGCTGACCAGATGATAGCATCACACCACGTTCTTTTACATTATAATGATATCCATTTGGCAAACTCATAATAAAGTCGTGAATTCCTATTTGTTTTGCAGCTTGTTCTACGTATGCTTCAGAAATATTGGAGTTATTTAAAGTAATATTATTAAAAATGGTATCTGCAAACAAAAATACATCTTGCAACACAACCGCAATTTGATTCCTCAGTGAGCTAAGAGTTATCTCTTTTATACTAATATTATCTATAAAAATCTCTCCTGAATTAATATCGTAAAAACGATTCAATAAATTAATGATGGTAGATTTTCCAGCTCCAGTAGCACCAACAATAGCGACTGTATCTCCAGCGTTTACATGAAACGAAACCCCTTTTAATACTTCTTCGTTTTTAACATAAGAAAACTGTACATTTTTAAACGTAATATCACCTTTATAATGTGAAGCAATACGTTTTCCAGAGTCTTCAATATTGGAAGTTGTATCTAAAACTTTAAACACTCTATCAGCTGCAACCATTCCCATTTGTAAGGTGTTGAATTTATTAGCAATTTGATATAATGGTCTAAATATCATAGGAATCATCATAACAAAAGCTGTTAAATCTCCCAATGTTGCAGTTTGATCTAAAACGGCATTTAAGCCTCCATACCAAACTACTAATCCTAATGTTAATGAAGATAACACCTCGGCAATAGGAAAGAAAATAGAGTTATACCAAACGGTTTTTAACCATCCTTTTTTATGTCTCTCATTTATAATTTTAAAATTTTCATATTCTGTCTTTTCACGTGTAAACAATTGCAATATTTTCATTCCAGTTACACGTTCTTGTACAAAAGAATTTAAATTGGACACTTCGTTCCGCACTTCTTCAAAGGCTTTTTTCATATACTTTTGAAAAATCTTTGTTGCAAAAAGTACAATAGGAAGTGTTAAAAACACAATGATACTTAAACGCCAATTTATATAAAACATGACACCACCAACTACTGTCATTTTTAGTATATCACTAAAAATCATGAATAAGCCTTGTCCAAATATGCCTGCTATTCGTTCCATATCAGTTACTGCACGAGTAATTAAAACACCAACAGAAGAATTGTCGTAATACTTCATTTTAAAATTGAGAATGTGCTTGAAAAGTTTTACGCGAATATCTCTTACTACTGATTGCCCTAACCATGTGGCGTAATAAATAAACAATAATTGAGATGTTACTTCTAAAATAAGTAACACAAGCATGGTTATAATGTAAACAAAAAATCCTTTTATTACTTTGGTTGCAATATTATTATCAATGGCTTCTTGCAACACTAAAGGTCTCAGAGCACCAAAAATAGCAAGACCTATAACTGCTACAAGCGTACCATAAAACACCCATCGATATGGTTTGATAAATTTTAGAAGTCGTTTAAAAAGACTTAAATCAAAAACATTTTCTTTTGTTTTAGCCATTTACAAGTTTTATATGTTTTGGGTATTCAATTTTTGATAAATATAAGGCATGTCCCGGAACTGAAGCTCCAGCATGCGATCTATCCTTAGATTTAATCACATTATGTAATTGTGCAACTTTCATTTTCCCAGTGCCAATCTCAATCATTGTACCAACAATGGCGCGTACCATATTGCGTAAAAAACGATCAGCTTTAATAGTAAATATTATCTCGTCATCTTCAATTTTCCATTCAGCACTCATTATATCACAATTGTAGGTTTTTACATCTGTATTACTTCTTGAGAAACATTTAAAATTTTTATACTCAAATAAAATTTTAGTGGCTTCGTTCATTATGTTTACATTTAATTTTTGCTTAAAATAGTATGTGTCATTAAATGTAAATACATTTTTGACTAAAGAAATCCGGTAAATATATGTTCTGCAAATAGCGTCAAAACGAGCGTGTGTATCATCATTTACTTTGTAAATATTATGAATAGCAATGTCTTTTGGTAAAAATGCATTTAGATTATAAATTAATTTCTCAAGAGATTTAATTTCAGGAATATCAAAATGTGCAAACATTTGTATGGCATGCACACCAGCATCAGTACGTCCTGCTCCTACAATAGAAATTTTTTCCTTCAACAAAGTTGTCATGGCTTTCTCTACAACCTCTTGTACAGAAATAGCATTAGGTTGATTTTGCCAACCATGATAATCTTTTCCGTTATAAGACAGTTCTATAAAATATCGCAAGGATTATAGTATTTTTGTTTTTTGAAAGAACAAAGATAATTTATTCCGGTAAAAGCAAGAGCCTTATTAACAAACTATAAAGATTTCTACTTTCGTGGAAAATAAATATGAAAAAAATTCTCTTACTTTCTGATACACATGGCTATATTGACGATGCCGTTTTAAAGTATGTAAAACAAGCCGATGAAGTTTGGCATGCTGGAGATATTGGCAATTTAAAGGTTACTGATACCATAAAAGAACTTAAGCCGTTACGCGCTGTTTATGGAAACATTGACGATGCAAAAACGCGTATTGAATTTCCTGAACACAATCGTTTTAAATGCGAACAAGTTCTAGTTTGGATCACACATATTGGAGGCTATCCAAATAAGTATGACAAAAGAGTAAGAGAAACAATAACAGAAAATTCTCCAGACTTATTTATTTGTGGGCACTCTCATATTTTAAAAGTAATTCCTGATAAAAAACTGAACCTGTTGCACATGAATCCTGGTGCAATAGGAATATATGGTCTTCATAAAGTAAGAACCATGTTGCGCTTTACCATTAATGGTAAAAAAATAGATAACTTAGAAGTCATTGAGTTTAAAAGATAAAACAAAAGCCCAAAATTTTCATTTTGGGCTTTCTCGCACTAATACTACTAAGATGATAGGTTTATCTCAATCGATCTACTGATTTTACGAGATCTTCATCCTTTTTTATGGCTTTATTGGCTAAAACCAAAAAGACGATAGAAAAAATAGGTAGAAGCATCCCAATACCTTTCTCAGAAACATCTGTTTCTCCAGATAAGTTTAGTGAACGATACACAAATAATCCTAGTAAAATAAAGTTTAATATTATGTTTAGACGTCCTAATACAAATTGAGTTTGTCTGTTATTATACTTAAAAATAGCAATTAAAGACAATGCTGCCGAAACCAAGAATAAACTTAAATATAAAATATTGTCTTTTGCATAAAAAACAACTTCACCAGTGATTGTCCATAAATAGAATACAAATATCAATCCTGCCGAAATTCCAGCAGATATTAAAAGGTAAATAGTTTGTATTCTTTGAAGCATTTCTTTTTATTGAAGCACAAAAATAATAGTTTCTTTTTTAAAACATATATTATTTATTAAAAATAAAGTTGTATCATTGCAATATATGTACAAGTGCTTTTACTGTACAACGTTAGATCTTCAAAAAATAAATCATATTCAAAATTATTACCTCGTAATCCTCTAAAGGAAAAGTACGTGACAATATAATTTCTTAAAATAACAAATCACATAATTCAACAATGTTTGAAATTTCACAATTAAAAGAAAAAAAACTTCCTGAGTTACAGGATATAGCTAAGCAATTAAAAATATCAAAATACCGTTCTTTAAAAAAACTAGATCTTGTATATCAAATATTAGATCATCAAGCTGCTAATCCAGTGACAGCAGCTCCTAAAGCTGAAAAAGAAAACAGTAAGCCGCAACGACAAAAGAGAGAGCGTCAACGAAGCAAGGACAATGCACCAAAAACTCAGCAAAAATCTTTAGATTTCAAAGAAAAAGCTCAAGAAGTAACCGAAAGTACTAAAGAAAACTCTACTACTGTGCCTCAAAATAAAAAACCTATTAAAAAAGAGCCTCAAGCTAAAGACAATCAAAATCATCCGCAACAAAAGGACAATCACAATCGTCCGCAACAGAGAGATAATCAAAATCGTACACAACAAAAAAGTAGTCAGAGTAATTCTCAAAAAGACGATAAGAATCAGAACAACAATAGAAATCAAAATAAA